>ERZ773248.98-NODE-98-length-122388-cov-7.175423_pt1 | contig 122388 bp, 121 predicted proteins | sample MGYA00580518_ERZ773248 | MGnify/ENA primary metagenome ERZ773248 (study PRJEB29015, sample SAMEA2737762) | human gut metagenome | biome: human gut; feature: human-associated habitat; material: faeces | place: China | collected 2012 ...
TTTCTTTTCTCTTCTTGCCATAATAAAAGGCCTCCTATGATTTATATTTTACCATAGAAGACCTTGCTGTTATTAGCTATTTACAGAAAAAGTTTCACACACTCAATTAGATAATTGTATATGCTATAGCACCATCTGTATAATTATTAAGATCTGTATCGACCCATAGTCCCTCACTTTTTCTTACTTTGTGACACCTTAATTCAACATATTCATCATTAACAGACAAAATAAAGCATATGGAACAGGAAGGATCCAAGGACTTTATTTTTAATTTCCAGGTATTCACGACCAATATAGAAACTCTAATCCCATCTAGTATTGATATTTTAGTAGAAAAGAAATCATTTATGCGTGTCTCTGTGCTACTAGCTTCATATCCTGTTCTATCCATATGCATCCTTATTGCATTTGCAAAATTTTTTTCTATTTGTTCTGGATCTTCATTTGTGATTAAAATACAATCACACACTTTTTTGAATGATGGGTTGAAAAGCGAAAAAAGATTTTCCATATTTATTGTCATTAAATTATTATCCTGATTTTTTTCCAGCTTTTCAAATAAAATCATCATTTGTTTATTTTTTATCCATTGATCTTTCAGCATACAATTTACCATTATTATGTATGTGCTCATACACATCCAATAAGTTTATTCATATCAGAGATTTGCAATATATCATATTTAGAATTAGATAATGCTTGAATAATTTTATATAGTAGCTTTTTCCACTCCGATATAAAGTCTTCTTTTTTTAATGTCAATACAGGAACTGTGATTAATATTTTTTCTAAAGTTCCAACTATATGTTGCCAGTTGCATATAATCTTGACATTTTGAGATGTCCATGAAATATCCCAATCACATCTAAATGTATCAGGAAGCCATGCTATCTTTGTTTTTCCGAAGTCTTTCTCCTGCAAAAGTAATAATAATTTTAAAATATTATCTATCATATAAATTTACAATATAAATATTATCGAATGAATACTTTTTGAATGCAGTATTTATTGGTCATGATGATGTTTAAAAGGATGGATTTTCAATCATAAAATAACAATGTTATATATTTGCCTGTAAATCATATACATACATGCAATGATACCAAAGCCTTCCAAAATAACTCCAATTAAATACATTTCTTTGGGAGCTAATTTACAATTGGACAAATCAGCCAATAAAATATTTTTAATTATAAATTTTATTGACTTCACAAATGTTATAATCAGTCCGATAAATGGCCAAAGTATTGTAAACACTGCCACAAACCACGTAATGCATGGAGGCATTATAGTAAGCAAGTGCCTTTCATAAAATTCAGAGAAAAAAATTGTTATAAGAAATACACCAACGGTTAGTACAATACCTTTTGCAAATAAATTTATGTGTTCAAGTATTGGATTCTTCATTTGATCAAGGACTCCTGTTTCTATAAAAACTTCAGCATCATACCGCTACATTCAGAAAACATATATTAGAGTTGCCATATCCCCATATAGCATTTTCAAATAATAACACTTAGTATCTTTTTTTAGCTTTTCTACCTTTTCTTATTTTCCATAAACTTATTTCCTATGCTGCCGTGAGATAGATTATAGGATGATTTCCTCGACTCTGTATACAATGAAATCTCCAGCATCAAAATCGTATTTCTTTTTATCTGCTAACATTCTTCGAGCTTTTAAATACTCCATTATTTCATCGTACGAATCAAATAAACCATTCTTGTTTAATGAAATGTTCTTAAATTCCGGTATTCTTTTTGATATGACATCGTTTAAAACACTCGAATAATAACTTCCGCCAGAATCAGCGTAATCATAACCCAAGAAGATTTTTTTCCCTTTTATGCATTCATCATTCAGTACAGGAAACTTTTTGCTGGTATAACATAATAATAACCTTATAGGAATACACATTTTTTTGCTTTCTTCAATGTAACGATGTATGTATTCCATATTTGTACAGCAGTCTATGTAATCAATGTTTTCCCAAGCTTTATCTATTTCTTTTGAATAATAATCTTCAAAAAAATTATTGTCACTGCAATAATTTAAATACCAATTATCACCTTCAATTCCTTTGTAGTATGAAACTTCATTTCTTTGTATAATATATCCATTACAATTTAGGTTATCTTTCATAGGTTTTTCTTATGTGTTATCCTGTGACAAGTTTTATGTATTTTTCTGAATTGGGAGTATGGTTATTTCAGGTTGCCATTCTGTAACAACATCAATGTTATAGTCATTTGTGATTATGACATAATGTCTTTCTTCTAAGGCATCGTAATACCCACATGAAATATTTTGAATTTGCTTACCAAATTCTCCATCTATTACTTCATATATTATGTCCTTAAATCCTTCACTTTTTAAATTACTAAGGCTGGAACATGAATATAAATCATTCTGTACAATTCCTTCATCAAGTATTCGTATTGCTTGTACAATTCCAAACTTCAGAACAACACAATGAAAGCGTCCTTTGAGCTCTAATATAAGCCCTTGAAATCTTCCATTTGAAAGTTGCGTCTGATAATTATCCTTAGGAATAATATCCGGGAATACCGCTTGCCAAATTTCCATGCAGCACGCTCCTCCACCTATACAGTAAACATTTTCAATTATTATATCAGAATAAGCTTATTCGATTAACTGAGTTATATAGTTCGTAATTTGGATAATATCTTTTTTAGGGAGTATACCTTCTTTTACTTGGATATTCTTTAAACTATGTCTTGATATATCTATTAAGTAATTTAAGTGAGCTGCTAAAATTCTACATTCAGATCCATTGCTAACACAAAACACATGGCAATTATCTTCGGAAAATGATGCTGGTGTTAAATGATAATCGTAATTATTATCTGTGTTGTCTCCTTCTGGAAAAGTTAAATTATATAATTTGATATATGCTTCTTCTTTTTTCATATTAAATAATTGTTTATCGATTACAGGATTTTCCAATATAGTTTTTAATGGCATCAGTTCACTTGTAAGTGTAGCTGTTTTTATTTCTGTTGGAAATATTGTTCCATCTATAAAAAATAGTAATACACCGTTAAGAAAGGTATTATCTTCACAATAATTCCACTCTTCTATTTTTTGCATATCAATAGCAAATCTGTATGGATCGCCTACTATCATTTTAGATACCACCTTATTTTTTATTGACACAATAAAAATTCTCTTTCTGTTCACATTTTTTCACATATATAATCCAAAACATCCCCTTTCATTAAATATATTACATATTTTCTGTAAATGCAATCATGCTTTAAGCATCTGAAATGTTTGAAATATCAATGAGTCTGACTTGCCAATTTAATTTATACATAATATAATAAAACTTGCTGATTTTGAAAAATAGTTACGTAAAATAATAATATTTAGGAGTACATTCATGAACATCAATACCAAGAAATTAACGTTACAATATTGTATCTTACAAGGAGCTTACTGGGCATCGTTCTGTATTATCTACAGTTTTGCCACGGTATTTTTGCTTGATCGGGGGTTTCACAATTCGCAGATCGGTGTGATCATTGCTGCGGGAAATATTCTGGGTGTGATCTTCCAGCCAGTATTTGCATCAGTTGTGGATCGTTCCAAGACCGTTACCTTACATAAATTAACTGCCATTCTGGCGGTCGTTATGGTAGTACTGCTGCTGCTCCTGTATGGTTTGCCAAATCAGTTTCTTGCAGTGGCTGTGATCTTTCTGCTGACAGATACTTTGTTACAGGTAATCCAGCCATTGATCAATTCGGTCAGTGTTTACTATGTAAATCGTGGAGTCAACGTGGATTTTGGTGCAGCCAGAGGTATCGGCTCCCTCTCCTATGCATTGGCATCTTATCTGCTTGGCGGGCTGGTTGAGAAATATGGATGCTCTATGATCCTGTTTGCGGGAATTTTGATGGTTCTTGTGATCTGCATTACTGTATTTAGTATGCCGATCATAAAAGATGCTGTTTTTCCAGATAAAGAACAGGAAATGAAAATTGAGATTAACGCAGATAGAGGTCAATCGGTTCAGGAAAAGGAATCCTTGCTTTCTTTTGTTGGTAGATATAAATATTTTATGTTAACTTTAGCTGGCGTAACGCTTGTATTTTCTTTTCATAATATGAATAACTCCTACATGATCCAGATTATTACGAATGTAGGTGGAACTTCCGCAGACCTAGGACGGCTTCTTGCCATTGCTGCCATTACGGAGATTCCGGTAATGTTCCTGTTTTCCAGAATCGTGAAACACGTAAAGAGCTCTGTTCTGCTGATCATTTCCGGTATCTTCTTTGCGCTGAAAGCATTTGGCTATTTTGCTGCCGGAAATATTGCACTGATGACGATTGCGGCTGTTATGCAGATGGGATCCTTTGCACTGTACATTCCCGCTTCTGTCTATTATGTGAATGAGGTGATGGAGGGACAGGATAAATTCAAAGGACAGGCACTGATGACCGGAACCAATACCCTGGGAGGCATGATTGGCAGTCTTCTGGGAGGATTTCTGATCGACCATGCGGGAGTTGCGATTATGAACCTTGCGGGTCTGATCATGGCAGTTTCCGGAGCAGTTTTGATCGCTTTATTTGTATCCAGACAGAAACCGGTTATATAGAAAATAACTAAATTCATTCATAAGAAAAATACCACAGATTCTTGATCTGGCTACTTAAGGAATCGTAATCCCATACCTGGCGGCTTCTACTGATACAATTTGGATCATTGATCAGGAAGCCGTCTTTTTCATACCCATAGATCATGATAAAGTGCCCGGCTGCGGTGAAGTCCCCGGGGCGCATGGCGCAGATAATAGGATGTCCCTGATCCAGACGGGTTTTCATCACATCTTCATCCAGAGACATTTCGATTCCGGTGATACCAAAATAAGCAGCGCCTTCTGTCATCAATGCCCAGGCAGTACCGGTTCCTTCAATATAGTAACCGGCACTCTCCGCATAAGCGGCAACCTGGGCAGGTGTTGTACTCGCATCTCTGGTCAGGGCGTAGATTACCATGGACAGACAGGTAGGACCACAGCCGGAGATACCGATATTGCTGCTTCCATAAGGAATATAACCCCAGCGGCTGTCCCATTGGATCAATAATGGATAAGTTTCTTTCTTTTCCTTTTTCGTCAGTGACGCATTGGAAGAAACGGATGTCTGTTCCAGATAGCCGGATACAAAATCCAGCATTTCCGGATTATTTGCCAGTGCAGCCAGCATGGCAGACGGATATTCGGAGGCATGCTCTATTATGTAGGCATATTGTGCATCAGTCTTTGCCTTGGCGGACAGAACTTCTAAAACTTCCTCTTCTGTCCGGGACACTGGAGCTGGAATTTTCTCAACCAGGGTTTCTTTTTCTATGAATCCGAAGAGTTGCTGTTCAACCTTAGCAATCAAAGAGGTAGTTTCACTTTCATTTCCATCCGCATGAGCCGTTACTGCATTGGAACGAAGCAGGTTTAGACAGATCCAGCCTGCGATAACAAGGATCACAATTCTTACACTTAATCTTCCCAGCTGCGCCATCCGTTTTGCCCGGCGTTTTCTGGCTTTTCTGCGCTTTCGTGAGATACGGATCCGTTCCAGATCTGCCTCATAATCATCATTTTCTGCTGTATACTGATATCTTCCCATGATTCTCCCTCGTATTGTTTCTTCTGTACATTCCGTGTAACGGATCTGCCAGCCAGTATGATCATATGTCGTGATTGTATCTGACCTGTGTCCCCGTGAGCCACTCTTCTGAATATTAGACGATGAAATCTGCCATCTGATCTCATTAAATATTCATCTGGATATAAAAAAGCAGGGAACCTGCCACATGCAATAATTGTAGCATATTCCCTGTCAGATGGATCTTAAGATAATCCAAAGAATTCTGAAGAATTTCCACAATTTGTTATTTATAGAATATCCGCATAACTGCCTTCCGGATCATATCTACCGGGATCATGGTAAAGGCCATACAATAAGCCAGAAGCCAGCCGCGAACGCCAAAAGGAACACAGCTGAACATTGCACTGATAAATGTAAACGCTTTGACCGGCAGTAAGGATACATTGATAATGGCAAACTGAATAAACAGGATCAGGAAAAACACTTTGAGGAAATCTGGATTTTCCTTCAGGTGTCCAAAGATCCGGAAACCATCGTCTCTCACATTGAAACCATTGAACAGTGCACTGGCAATAAACAGAACAAAATAGGAAGTAAGGAACTGCTTATCAGTCTCGAAAAAACTTCTTGTCCAGTCTGATGTCAGATAAAATAAACTGAGTACCGTTAACCAGATTCCCATAATACCGATCTGATACATCATAGAACGGCTGACCAGCGGATCGGTCCGCTTTCTGGGTGCTTCATCCATATATTCCGGAAGAGCCGGTTCGTTGCCAAGCATCATAGCTCCCAGTCCGTCCATGACCAGATTGACAAACAGCAGGTGAGTCACTTTCAACGGCTCATCCACTCCAAAGAAAGGTGCAATCGCACTGACCAGCACGGCCGCTACATTGATGACCAGCTGGAATTTGCAGAATTTTAAAATATTATGGAAAATGGTTCTTCCATAGAGAATCGCATCTTTGATGGAGTTAAAATTATCATCAAGGATCACGATTTTTCCTGCTTCCTTTGCAGCTTCTGTTCCGCTTCCCATGGCAAATCCCACATCAGCACGTTTCAGTGCCGGGGAATCGTTGACTCCATCTCCTGTCATACCGACCACAAGATTTTCTTCCTGACAGAGTCGGACCATACGGGACTTATCTGTAGGAAGTGCTCTGGCAATGACACGAATATGCGGCAGGATCTTCTTTACTTCCTCATCGCTCATGGAATTTAACATGGTCGAGGTGAGACAGACATCCTCATCCGAATGAACAAGACCTGCATCTTTGGCGATGGCGGATGCAGTCTCCAGCCGGTCACCGGTGATCATAACTACCTGAATACCAGCTTTTTGTACATCATGGATGGCAATACGGGCTTCCGGTCTTACATCATCGCGGATGGCTGCCAGACCGATCAGTACCAGATTTCCGGAGATACAGTTCTCCTGCAAAAGTTCTTCAGAATATCCAAATGCGATCACCCGCATGGCTTTTTTTGCCAGAGTATCGATCCGCTGATTAATACAGGACAGATCCAGCGGATGGAGCTGCCCGTCAGTTCCCATATAACGGTCAGCCTTCTGGAGTAATCTTTCCGGTGCACCTTTATAATAGGTCAGTCCACCGATCTGAGCCTGACTGAATTTATTGGAAGAATTGAATTTCTGAGAGGCAAATATTTCCAGTGATGGATCTTCCTTCATTTTCAGATAAGAATCTTCTCCTAAAAACTTCATCAATGCCTGATCTGTAGCATTTCCACTAATGACACGATGATGTTCATCAAACATGGAAGAAGTATTTTTACCAATCGCAACATGAAGTTTCTCACGTATGTCAGGGTAATTATTAATCTGTTTAGTGTCAATGATCGTTCCATCACCACTGAAAAACTGAACCACTTCCATCTCGCCTTTTGTGATGGTTCCAGTCTTATCACTGAACAGAATATTCAAAGCACCTGCGGTCTCGATTCCTTCTGCTTTTCGAACCAGAACATTGTGATCCAGCATTTTGCTGGTATTCTGCATCAGTACCAGGGAAATCATAAGCGGAAGTCCTTCCGGTACTGCACAGACAATGATCACAATAGCAAGGGTCAGTGCGTTGATCACATCCATGAAAATATTCTGCCAGCCCTGTACCATGTAAGCTGCAGGACCGCCTGCCAGAATCACAAAATGAATCATATACAGAAGGGCAATCACTACAGCACCAGTATAGCCAATCTTGGAGATCTGTCCTGCCAGAATAGAGAGTTTTACCTGCAGTGGTGATGCGGGTTCTTCTTCCTGCATTTCCAGTGCCATATGACCCATCATGGTCTGAAGACCAGTCTTCTTCACAAGTAATACGCCTTCACCATCATAGACGATTGCTCCCCGGAAAAGAGAAAATCCATCCACAAAGGTGTCACCTGTGATCTGTTCTGGAAAGGGCTGATCTTTATCTGCAGCTTCTTTATGACATTCCTCTGTCTCGCCGTTCAGCGCAGCATTATTTACACTGAGATGTCCATATGCCAGAATGCCGTCAGCAGGAATCTTATCTCCTGCCTGCAGCAACACCAAGTCGCCAACTACAATGTCATCCGAATCAATCATACGTATGATACTATCTCTGTATACTTTACTCTGCTCTTTTTTTACAGAATTTTTCAGATCCCGGTATTTAGAATCGCTGGCCACACCGGTTCTGGCCGTCACAAAAGCAACCACCAGAATTGCCACGATGGTTCCCAACGGTTCATAAATCTGTGCATAACCAAAGAAAAACATGACGATCATCAACAGTGCGATCGCTACCAGAATACGAATCATCGGATCCTGAAAAGTCTCCCGGAATTCTTTCCAGAATGTGGTCGGCTCTGAATCCGGGATCACATTACTTCCATATTTTTCACGAGATTCTGTTACTTCTGACTGTTTCAGTCCATGAAGCTGTTCCATATAGTTTATTTCCTCCTCATATCTCACACTCTGATTTCATTTAAATCCACTCTCGGAACATTATAAAACAAGTTATAAAAAAAAGAAACGGATAATAATCTAAATATGTCCGTTTCTTAGCTAAAAATCTGTTAAGAATCTATTAAAAATTTATTATGGATCTTGTTTTAGCCGTTCCCGGCAAGTTTTCCAGTCAGGATAATGCTGATCGAGCAATCCATAAAACCTTGCATTGTGTCCTCGCTCCAGCAGATGAGTCAGCTCATGAACCACTACATATTCGATACATTCCTCCGGATAAGCACCAAGCCACAGGCTGATGGAGATATTCCCATTTCTGGTGTTGCAGCTTCCCCACTGGGAACGAGTAGGACGGATCGTTACCTTAGCACTTTGAACACCCAGGATCGGTTCCCACTTCCGGAACATTTCTGGAATGACCGCAAGTAATTTCCGGCGATATTCCTCTGCATGCAGTCTCTTCAGACGTTCTTTTTCCAGCCGGTCTTCTGTCGTCGGCAGGGTGATCTGCTTTTTCTCATAATTTTTCAGCCATTGACGGATGCGGGGCTGCTCCAGTGTATGGAGTCCTGCATCATAGCTCATGCCATAGGGAATGGACATAAGAATCAATGTGGGATCATCCTGATGGATTCTCATATTTGTCCTTTTCACATTCTTCTTTGTAATCTGTACCCGGTACTTGTGCCATAAAAATTGCTTCATTTCTTTGTTCTCGCATTCATGATCAGCATTTGCAGCCGATTTTCAATATTAGCAAAACTGACATCCGGGTCATAATCCAGAGGAAGGATCTGTACATCCGGGTACATTTCTTTCAGACGTTTGGCAATTCCACGGCCTACCACATGGTTGGGCAGACAGCCAAATGGCTGGAGAATAATAAATGCCTTACAGCCGTGTCTGGCATGATGAAGGATCTCACCGGGAATCAGCACACCTTCTCCAGCATCAAATGTATGATGGATAATCGGGTCACTTTCTTTTACCAGATCCTGCATACGGCAGGCAGGTTCGTAGAGCGGATGGGAAGATGCAATCTTATCAGTCATCTGATGGGCAAGATTGAAGACCACATCAACTGTTCTAAACCATACTTTCTTATCAAGGGGCTTCTTCAGATGATATTCTCTGATCTGAGAACCCTGATAAAAATAAGTTTTTTGAATGACATCGGTCATCTTTGCTTCGATGATCTCAAAACCATTCTGTTCCAGATATCGTTCAATCTCATGGTTGGCTCCCGGATGGAAATTCAGGAGATATTCTCCTACGATCAGCACTTCCGGTTTTTGTACAGAACGGTCATATGTTACCTGTTTCATCCGGTCGATGGCGCGTCTAAAGCCTTTCTTAGCCCCGGAAATACCGCCAAACTGCAGACCGGTCACCAACTGGTCCATGGCCTGTTCAAATGCCTGGTCTGCGCTTCCTGGAACGAGCTCGTAAGGACGGATCTTACGAAGTAATTCTTCCAGAGCATCGATCATGGGCAGTGCAAATGCAATCCGTACAGCAGACTGGATGCTCATGCGGAACCCAGGATGAATGTTGTGGGAATCCACATCATCGTTGGTCAGGATCGGAACATGGGTATATCCTGCATCATCCAGAGCCTTTCGGAGAAGAGCCGTATAATGGGTCAGTCTGCAGTCACCAATATATTTTGCCATACCGATGGCCACATGCCGATCATCATATTTACCGGTTTGCAGAGCTGCAAGTGCTTCACCGATAACGATCTGTGCCGGAAAACAGATGTCATTATGGACATATTTCTTGCCAAGACGGATCGCTTCTTCGTGACCTACATCCAACGGTTCTGCTTTGATACCCTGTTTGTTAAATACCGCAGACATGACACGGCAGAAAGCATGGGACGTGTTTGGAACCAGTACTATTTTTTCCTTGACACATGGTTCCGTATACTTTACAGGATAGGGGTCTTTTAATTCATGAACCAGATGCTCCACTTTTCGTCTGCGGCTCATCTCCACCGTCTCAAGGAAGGAACGGACACGGATCCGAAGCGGTCCCTGAACATCACTTTCATCCATCTTCAGGATCAACGGCGTCTTACCTGAGACTTCCTTCATCAGACGGATGATTTCATCGGACAGGTACGCATCATGACCACAGCCAAAGCTTACAATCTGTACATATTCCAGCGAATCACTCTGTGCTGCCAGCACGGCTGAAGCCAGCATGCGCGCATGATAGTTATTTACAATATCCAGACGGCTCCTGGATAAATCTACTTTTGTCACATCCGGCAGTGAATCGGCAGTCAGGACCGGAATTCCCATACTGGTAAATAATTTAGGCAGGTCATGGTTGACCAGGGAATCATTTTGATAAGGTCTGGAAGCCAGTACGACTGCATAACGACCTTCTTTCTTCACGTTATCCAGGATCTTCTGGCCTTTCGACTTTAACTGGTGCTCAAATTCAGCCTGTGCCTGATCGGCAAATGCGATAGCTTTGGCCGTCATGGATCTCTCAATTCCAAAAGTCTGTTTCATATAACCAGTGAGCTGACGATCACGATCTTCTGTCTTGTACCAGTGGAACAACGGTGCGTCAAATGGAATACCGAACCGTCTCTTAGGATTATCAGAATTACGCATCACAATAGGGTAACCTTTTACTACGGCACACATAGATTCACTGGTGTCAGCGGTATTATCTGAAGTAACCGTCGTAATCGTTGGCATAAAGATCCGATCCACATGATGAGCTGCCAGATTGCGGATATGACCGTGTACCAGCTTGGCCGGGAAACAGACGGTATCAGAAGTGACTGCGGACAGTCCGCTCTCGTAGATCTTTCTTGTACTTTTATCAGAAATCCTCACATTGTAGCCAAGTGAATGGAAAAAGGTTGTCCAGAAAGGCATGGTTTCCCAGAAAGACAGGACTCGCGGAATTCCAATCACAGTCTCCTTCTTCGGAAGCAGTTCTTCATAAGGATAATCAGCAAATAACAGCTTCTCTCTCACTGCGAAAAGATCCGGTACTTTTTCCGTCTGCGTTCTTGCCTGCTGAAGCTGCTTCTTTACATTGGAATCCTTAGGATCGCCCAGAATCTCACCCTTTTCACAACGGTTGTTGGTAATCCAGGAGCTTCCATTTGAGAATCGAACAATTGTTCGCTTGCAATGGTTGGTACAGAAAGGGCAGGGAATATTGGATTCTCGATCATAGGAAAACTGTTCCATGGCATCAAGACCGATAAAGGTCTGCTTTTCACCATTTCGATGAAATTCTTCCCTGGTGATCAGGGCTGCACCAATGGCACCCATAATACCGGGATAAGGTGCCCGGATCACTTCTTTTCCTAAATATTGCTCCAGTGCACGTAGAACTGCATCATTTTCAAAGGTTCCGCCCTGTACAACAATACGGCTGCCAAGGGAGTCCACGTTGGAGATCCGGACCACTTTAGTGAACACATTTTCGATAATCGACCGACACAGTCCTGCCATAATATCCTCAGACTGACAGCCATTTCGCTGTTCCGTGATAATGCTGCTATTCATAAATACCGTACAACGGCTTCCAAGTGCAGCCGGATGTTTCGATGCAAAAGCAGCATTGGCAATCTCTTCCATAGGGATATGAAGGGAAGATGCAAAGCTGCTCAGGAAAGAACCACAGCCGGAGGAGCAGGCTTCATTGACCAGAATGTTGGTGATGATACCGTGATCCAGCCAGATGGCTTTCATGTCCTGTCCACCGATATCCAGCAGAAATGTTGCGTCTTTGACATATTTTTCGGCGGCTCTAGCATGGGCAACGGTCTCCACCGTATGGGATTCTGTGTCAAAGGCATTATGAAATAACAGTTCACCGTAGCCGGTCGTTCCAGCTGCTAAAATATGCAGATCAGCACCTGCTTTTGTATAACGATTTCTCAGTGCCAGAAGTGCATTTCTGGCAACGATCAAAGGATCTCCTTCGTTGAGTGCATAGAAAGAATCCAGAAGTTCTTCCTGCTCATTCATCAGTACAAATTTGGTGGTTGTACTTCCTGAGTCAATACCCAGATAGGCATTCACCTGTTCACCTGCTTTCGGGGCATAAGGGATAAAGGATGCATGCCTGTGCTTCTCCTGAAAAATACGCTGCTCTTCCACAGAGCAGAAAAATGGACTGGTTGCCTCCTGAATGGGATGATCAGAAAGCTCTTGTTGTACCTTTATCACATGTTTCATCAGATTCGGAATTTCATAAATCTGTTCCTGATCTGCAAACATCTCTGTCAGGGAAAGGGCAGCTCCATAGGCAACCATCAGTTCTGGATGTTCAGGAATCACAGTTTCCTCTTCGGTCAGTCCCAGACGCTCTGCAAATACCCGGATCAGTGTCGGATTAAATGTCAGCGGACCGCCCTCAAAGATCACTGGACGCTCGATCTCCAGTCCCTGTGCAAGACCACCGATGGTCTGTTTGGCAATCGCATGAAATGCAGACAGAGCCAGGTCTTCCCTGGCAACTCCCTGATTCAAAAGTGGCTGGATATCTGTCTTGGCATATACGCCGCAACGGCCGGAAATGTCATAGACACAGGTTCCTCTTGCGGCCATTTCATTAAACTGTTCCACAGGGATTTTTAAGATGGAAGCAATCTCATCAATAAACGCACCGGTACCACCTGCACAGCTTCCATTCATACGCATATCAGCCACATTGAGAAGTCCTGATTTCTCATCTTCCCGGAAAAAAATCATTTTTGCGTCCTGACCACCGAGCTCAATGGCGGTTCGGATCTGATGATATTTTTTACGGAGAGCCAGAGAATTGGCCACAACCTCCTGAATAAATGGAATCTGAAGTTTCTCAGCCAGAGGCTTTGCTCCTGATCCTGTCAGACTTACACGAATCTTTGCCTGTGGATAAGCATCATTCAGTCTTTGAAGTGCATCATGGATGCTCATTGCCTGTGCAGCTCCATGTCTCCGGTATTCAGAATATATGATCTCTCCATTTTCTGAATTCACTGCGGCGATTTTCGTTGTTGTGGACCCAACATCGATACCTGTCAGCAGTACTGATTGCTTATTGTATCGTTCTTCCCTCACTCTTTTGTACCTCTTAACATAATCTTAACATGTTTTTACAAACTAACAAGACGAGTCTGTGGTGATCTTACATTCCACAAACTCGTCTTGTTTAGTAACTCTGTCATCATTGACAGCTTTATCGAACAAATTTTTCGGTTTCTTTCAGTCGTGTCAATGCACGCGCCATAGCAGCCTGCGTCATATGATACTCCTGAATACTCTGCTTCTGACGAAGTCGCTCCTGAGCACGCTCCAGAGCTTCTTTTGCACGGTTGGCATCTACTTCTTCCGGACGCTCCACCGTATCAGCCAGAACAGTCACACGGTTGTTTGCAACCATACAGAATCCTTTTCCAAGAACTGCATAGCTCCATTCACCGCCTTCTTCCTTCTGCATTCTCATCTCACCATTGTCAACTGCAACAATGACTTCCTCATGATGAGCCATGATCGCTTTCTCACCGTCCACAGACGGAATGATCAGACAAGTGCAGAATCCTTCATAAAAAATACGGTTACTGGATATGACTTTTAAGTAAAATTTTGACATATGTCTTCACCTCTAAATAGAAGTTGCCATGGTCTTTGCCTTTGCAACCACCTCATCAATGGTTCCTACATTGAAGAATGCTGCTTCCGGATACTGATCCATCTCACCATTGATAATAGCCTGGAATCCTTTGATGGTATCTTTCAGTGGTACGTATTTACCGGGAACACCGGTAAAGTTTTCAGCTACGTGGAATGGCTGGGACAGGAAACGCTGTACCTTTCTTGCACGGGCAACGGTCAGCTTATCCTCTTCAGACAACTCTTCCATACCAAGGATAGCGATAATATCCTGCAGCTCTTTATACTTCTGAAGCATCTCCTGTACTCTTCTGGCAGTCTCATAATGCTCTTCACCAACCACATCTGCTTCCAGAATACGGGAAGTAGATTCCAGCGGATCAACAGCCGGATAGATACCCTGTTCCACAATTTTTCTGGAAAGTACAGTGGTTGCATCCAGATGGGCAAATGTAGTTGCCGGAGCCGGGTCTGTCAGGTCATCGGCAGGCACATATACAGCCTGTACAGAGGTAACGGAACCTTCTTTTGTGGATGCAATACGCTCCTGTAATTCACCCATCTCAGTTGCCAGAGTCGGCTGATATCCTACTGCGGACGGCATACGTCCAAGCAGTGCGGAAACCTCAGATCCTGCCTGTACAAAACGGAAAATATTATCGATGAACAGAAGCACATTTTGATGCATCTCATCACGGAAATATTCTGCCATGGTAAGTCCGGTCTCAGCCACACGCATACGTGCTCCAGGCGGCTCGTTCATCTGACCGAATACCAAAGCGGTCTTATTCAATACACCGGATGCTTTCATCTCTGACCAGAGGTCATTACCTTCACGGGAACGCTCTCCTACACCGGTAAAAATAGAATATCCACCATGCTCAGTTGCAATATTTCGGATCAACTCCTGGATCAATACGGTCTTACCTACACCGGCACCACCGAACAGACCAATCTTACCACCTTTTGCATATGGAGCTAAAAGGTCGATAACTTTGATACCTGTCTCCAGAATTTCAACGACCGGACTCTGATCTTCAAATGAAGGCGGATCCTGATGGATACACCATTTTTCTGAATCTGTAATCTCTCCCCCACCGTCAACAGTCTCTCCAAGCACATTGAACAGACGACCAAGGGTCTTCTCTCCTACCGGAACTGTGATACCTGCACCAGTCTGAGTGACCTCCATGTCACGGCAGAGACCTTCACTGGCTGAAAGCATAATACAACGGACAATATTATGACCCATATGCTTTGCAACTTCCATGACGCATTTTTTGCCATGGTTATCAACAGTCAGTGCATCTTTTATATGAGGGAGATTGCCCTTCTCGAATAAAACATCGATAACAGGACCTGAAACCTGTATGATCTTACCTTTTTCCATCACACATGTATCTCCTTTGTTTTATAGTAAAGTTTATTGTTTCTTGTTCTTCTGAGCTCTGGCACCGCTGCATACCTCAGTGATCTCCTGTGTAATTGCAGCCTGTCTGGCCCGGTTATACATGATACTCAGGTCATGAAGAAGCTCATCTGCATTGTTGGTTGCGGACTCCATTGCCTGCATACGTGCATTCTGTTCACTACAGAAGGACTCAACCAGCGCACTGTAGATAAAACCGGAAATGTAGTTTGGAACAATACTGTCCACAACCGTCTGTGCATCGGGCACAGCGAAGAATTCCTCATGATATACATCCATGGGAATCTGCGGCATAGGCGGTCTGTCCATAGGAAGCATCTTACGTACCTCAGCAACGCTGGACATGCTGTTCTCCATCCGTGTGAAAATAACCTGGATCTCATCCAGCTCTCCTGACTGAAATTTTTCCAGAAGTGTCTCTGCGATCCAGCGGGCACGGCTGAAGGTCGGGTTCTGTGCGGTAAACTGGAAATTTTTCTGAATAGGCACATGCTGACCAGTAAAATACTGTCGTCCCAGTTCTCCAACAACGAACAACTCTGCCCATTGGTTCTGGTCATCCAGAAATTCCTGGGCAAGCTTCAGTACATTGTGGTTATAAGCACCAGCCAGGCCCTTATCACCGGTAATAACCAGAAGTCCCACTTTTTTCTGATGGTCCAGTTCTTCCTTTTCTTCCTTCTCGAAATACATATGGCTGACATCCGGCAGATGACGCAGCAGACGTGCCATCATAGATTGAAGAGTGTAGAAATACGGCTCCGTATTTTCCAGATCCTGCTTAGCCTTTCTCATCTTGGTAGAGGAAATCATGTACATGGCATTGGTGATTTTTCTCGTATCCTGGATACTTTTGATCCTGTTCTGGATCTCTCGCAGTCCTGCCATACTACTTCACCACCTGACTCTTGTATTCCTTTACTGCATCAATGATCTTATTGATCAGAGTATCACTTAAGCTGTGCAGCTCTTCGATCTCTTCTCCAATCTGCGGATGCTTCTGATCCAGATATGCCAGCATATCTTTCTGGAACTTTTTCAGCTCTTTCACAGGAACATCCAAAAACAGCTTATGGGTTGCTGCACACAGCGTGATCACCTGTGCATGCAGGGAAAGCGGCTCGCTCAATGGCTGTTTTAACAGCTCCATCAGACGTTTTCCGTATTCCAGCTGCTCTTTTGTGATAGCATCCAGATCAGAACTGAACTGGGTAAATACTTCCATCTCACGATACTGGGCAAGATCAATACGGATACTTCCGGCTGCCTTCTTCATTGCTTTGGTCTGGGCTGCACCACCTACACGGGAGACAGACAGACCAACATTGACTGCCGGACGCATACCTGCGTTAAATAAGTCACTCTCCAGGAAAATCTGACCATCCGTAATGGAGATGACATTGGTCGGAATATATGCAGATACATCACCAGCCTGTGTTTCAATGATCGGAAGTGCTGTAATGGATCCGCCTCCCTTTTCATCACTCAGACGGCTGGAACGTTCCAGCAGACGGGAATGCAGATAGAATACATCACCTGGATAAGCCTCACGTCCCGGAGAACGCTCCAGCAACAGGGACAGGGATCGATAGGCCACTGCATGCTTGGACAGGTCATCATATACGATCAGTACATCCTGACCTCTGTGCATAAAGAACTCTGCCAGTGCGGTTCCTGAATATGGAGCCAGATACTGAAGCGGAGCCGGATCACTTGCTGTAGAAGATACGACAATCGTGTAATCCATAGCACCATGCTTCTCAAATGTATGCACCAGTTTGGATACTGTAGATGCTTTCTGGCCAATTGCCACGTAAATACAGATAACGTTCTTTCCTTTCTGGTTCAGAATCGTATCTGTAGCAATAGAAGTCTTACCAGTCTGACGGTCTCCGATGATCAACTCACGCTGTCCACGACCAATCGGGAACATAGAGTCAATTGCCAGAATACCGGTCTCCAACGGAGTATCCACAGATTTACGATCAATGATTCCAGGTGCCGGTTCTTCTACCGGACGATAATCCGTAGTCTCAATCTTGCCTTTTCCATCAATAGGTTCACCAAGCGCGTCTACAACACGGCCGATATATCCATCTCCAACCGGAATACCAGCCATCCGTCCTGTGCGGGCTACACGGGTTCCCTCTTCAATCTCAGTATCTTTTCCAAGAAGGATACATCCAATCTCATTTTCACGCACATCCTGCACCATGGCTTTCAGACCATTATCAAATACCAGGATCTCTCCATACATTGCATGATCTACACCATCAATGTAGGCAATACCATCACCGACACGGCTGACAACACCAACCTCCTGGCTGGCAATATCGACGTCATCCATGCTTCCTTTCAGAATACTGATGATTGCTTTCTGTGCTACCAGCGGGCCATCACCGGAAATATCCAGAGACTGCAGTTTCTGCTGCAGAGCCTTCTTACGTCCGGAAGCACTCCAGTCATACTCTTCGTTGCCGGCATGGAGGATAAATCCACTGCCAAGCTCTTTATTCTGTTTACGGGAAATGTTCAGCACTCTCTCTGGATACTGCTGTCTTAAAAATTTTATAATGCCTTCATACTGAGCATCATCCGGTTCTGTTACATATTCAAGAACACAGGAAAGAGGAGTACGTTCCTCATCCGACAGTTCCATGTATGCTTTCAGGATCTCATCCAGAGATCCAAGGGCACCATCTTCAACCAGACCATAGATAAACTGTCTGGACTCTGTCGGGAAAATTTCCTGAATGATATCCTCTCGTTTCATACGGGAGGTTGCCGGATTTTCCAGCTCAGTCTGAATCTGCGGAACCGCTTTCAAAATATCGACTGCATGCTGCAGCACTTCCGGCCGCATACGCATGGATGTCAGTCGATCCAGGTAGGAATTAAGATTCTTCATGAGTTGATTCACCTGCTTTTGTCAAAAATTCATCATACAGAGCTTCGTCATTGTGTTCAGACTGCATAGACTTCACAGCAGCCTCCAGGATCATTCCACGGATCTCCTGTTCTGCCTTATTCATTACTTTTTCTTTCTGAAGGGCAGCCTCTTTCTTAGAAGTATCAATGATCTGGCCTGCTTTCTTATGAGCATCAGATACAATCTGATCAAACTCTTTACGGGCATCAAGCTGAGCCTGTGCCATTACTTTAGCCTTTTCGCTTTCAATCTGATTCTGGTACTGTACACTCTTATCTTTTTCAGCCTGGGCTTCAGCCTGAAGCTGTTTTACTTCATCATAACGGGCATTGAGGGCTTCTTCCCGTTTGGTAATAATGTTATTGATCGGCTTGAACAGAAATTTGCGGATCAACACATACCAGATCACAATATTAAGAATGGTAAAGACCAGATTAAAGTCTAATCTTAACATAGATAAAATCCGCCTTTCTTTAAGCCAACATAATGATGATCATCAGAGCAACTACGAAACCATAGATAGCGGTTGCCTCTGCCAGTGCGGATCCAAGCAGAAGAAGCTTGGTGATCTTACCTTCAGCCTCCGGCTGTCTTGCAACTGCCTCAGTAGCCTTGGATGTTGCGATACCGATACCAATACCGGCTCCCATACCAGTAAGTACTGCAATACCTGCGCCAATAGCGATTAATGTAGACATAATAACATTCTCCTTTTCCTTCGTTGTCTTTTGCTTTTTGTCTTTTTACTCCATTGATTCCTTAATAAACAGTCCCGTAAGGAATACAAATACATATGCCTGAATCAGTCCATCAAACAGATCAAAATAGGCACTGAATATAACCGGGAGACCTACCGGAAGGACATACTCGATCAGCTTCATAATAACAAAAGCTCCAAGTACATTACCAAAAAGTCGCATACACAATGACAGCGGCTTGATAGCCACCTCCATGATGTTAATCGGAGCGACCAGTGCGATCGGCTCTGCAAAACTCTTCAGCCACCGCTTTACTCCTTTTTCATGAATACCGGCATACTCGATCAGTACAATACTCATCAATGCCAGTGCGGCTGTCACGTTCAGATCCTTTGTGGGAGGCTTAAATCCCAGGATACCGATCAGGTTGGCGATTCCAAGATAGATCAGGACCGAAGTCAGGTAAGATGCATAACGCTTTCCCTCTTCTCCAACGATTCCCTCGCTGATGCCCTGTATCCAGGTCACTACAAACTCTAAAAAAAGTTGTCTGCGGCTTGGATGTTCCACCTTCAGATTTCTGGTCAGCAAAAATGCTGCCAGCAGAAATACCGCCATGATAATCCATGTGACAACAACTGATTCAGAGATCCCGATTCCACCGATTGAAAAGACGGTTTCACAAGTTAGCTCTTCAGTCAGTGTTTCGCCTAAATTACCCATAACTGCACTTCCTTTCTAAAGAATTCTTTGCTTTAAAGTCCTTGCCTCAAAGCCTGTTACCTATTATAATACGAAAGAAGAGAAATGTATAATTATTTTTTTTGACCATTAGTATAGATTTTATGAATATTACATCCACATTTTTTTGACGTTAAAGGGGTAAATGGAATGGACATCAGTTTTGATTATTATAAAATTTTCTATGAAGTAGCCAGGGCGAAGAGTATTTCCCTTGCTGCACAGCATCTGTGCCTGACACAGCCGACTATTACAAAATATATCCAGAATCTGGAGCAGGATCTGCACTGTCAGTTATTTATCCGTTCTCGCAAAGGTGTTACACTTACTTCTGAGGGGCAGATGCTCTTCCGTCAGATCAGCCGTGCTGTACAGCAAATGTCGAGAGTTGGAAATCTTTTGCAGGATTTTGTAAATTGTCAAAGTGGTAAGATCAATATTGGAGCCAGTGAGCTTACCATGAGATATTATCTACTGCCTTATCTGGAATCATTCCGCCGGCAGTATCCTAATGTGAATCTGCAGATCCATGCATTCTCCACACCGCTGTCCTTATCCGCACTGAATGCAGGAACCATTGATTTTGCCGTGTCAATCACACCACTTGACGGAGCAGAACATTTTCTGGTGACTAAGACTTCGGATTTTCAGGATATTGTAGTGGCTGGAAGTCAGTACACTTTTTTACAGAACAAGACCCTGACACTCAAGGAGCTGACTGCCTATCCCATCGTGTGTATGGAAAAAGGAACCACAACACGAAAATTCTGGGACAGCATCTTCAAACATCATGGTATTGAACTTCATCCTAATATTGAAGTAAACTCCAACGATCTGATCCCGCCTACTGTTCTGCATAACCTTGGCATCGGATTTGTTCCTTATAAATTTGCCAGATCCTTCTTACTGAATTATGGACTGATTCAACTGTCTCTGGATATTGTAATTCCAAAACGGGAGATCTGTATTGTACAGAATCCATCTCATCCGCTGTCTCCGGCTGCCAAAGCACTGCTGGACATGATGATCACCGGAAATGAATATACCGAGGAACAGTACTCTATGGAAAATGAACATTTTCACGGCGATGTAATCTAAATAAGAATTCAATGAACATTTGTTTGCTTTTTAATAAACACTATGCTATAATAAATAAAACTAATGTTCGGTCAACAAGGAGATAAAGCTTTATGGCATATGGAAAGATCACTCCCAAGCAGCAGGAGATACTTGATTTTATTAAATCTGAAATATTGAGCAAAGGATATCCGCCTGCAGTACGGGATATCTGTGAAGCGGTTCACCTGAAGTCCACATCTTCTGTCCATTCTCATCTGGAGACATTGGAGAAGAACGGATATATCCGCAGAGACCCGACGAAACCAAGAGCTATCGAGATCATGGATGACAGTTTTAATCTGTCCCGCCGTGAGGTCGTTAATGTTCCTATGGTAGGTACTGTTGCAGCTGGCCAGCCGATTCTGGCGCAGGAGCATATTGAAGGATATTTCCCGATCCCGGCAGAATATATGCCAAACACTGATTGCTTCATGCTGAAAGTCAAAGGTGAAAGTATGATAAATGCAGGTATCTTTGATGGCGATTATATCATGGTTCGTCAGCAAAATGTGGCATCCAACGGTGAAATGATCGTTGCACTTGTGGATGATTCTGCTACGGTTAAGACTTTTTATAAAGAAAACGGACACTATCGTCTCCAGCCGGAGAACGATTCCATGGATCCGATCATTGTGGATGATGTACAGATTCTTGGAAAAGTATGTGGCGTCTTCCGTATTTTCCTGTAAAACACATAGTATCTGATAATAAGATCCCGGAATTACCAGTCCATAATGATCGGACATCAATTCCGGGATCTTTCTTTTCCTGTTTATTTTTTTAACTGATTCAGGTTACTCTGTACTCCGCGAACTCCAACGGCAATTCCTTTTTTTGATACGGTTGCATTACTATCCACAGGGGTCTCTTCCATATAAACAGTTCCATCCTCAAAATGAAGTACCAAAAGTGCATGATAAGAATTCGTATAATCCCCGACCACATACCGACACGACTCTGCATTATAATACCATAACACACCTGTTTCCAGTGAACTATCACTTACATCCAGAGTCGCAGACTGGTCAATACCTTCTGATATCGTGATGTTTATCTCATTTCCGCCGGATTCTGCTTTGATGATTTCCATGGCTTCTGCTTCTGCTGCAGTCCAGTCATTATGGATCTCCGCATAATAGATGGTATAATCTGACGCATCGACCAGAAAATAATAATCAAATGTATTGTTGTCAGAAAATCTGAGGAACCATAGATTCAGCAGCTCTTTCGTATTCTCATCATTATCAGAATCATAAGTCAGACTGTAATATCTGGCAAAACGAATATCATCCTCCCAGTCTGTGACAACATCATAAGAAGATTTTCGAAGCGTTTTGTAATCACCTACTCCTAACCATGGGAGCATGCCGTACTCTGAAGCTATCATAGCCTGATTGTAGACATTTTCCAGAAGATCTGTATTCAGACGTGCAGTATCTGCTTTCATATCACTGAGCAGCATCAGATTTGCTTCGTTTTTCATAAAAGACAGTGCCTGAATATTTTCTATAATCCCACCATTGCTCTGCTCCAGATAAGAAAAGTGTGATCGGTCTGATACGGTCACCTTGTTAAGACGGCTTTTATCAAGTCCACGGCTTAAATATCTTGGGAGAAATACTGCGCCTACTGTTACGGTCACTACGCAGAGCAGACTGATCAAAAATAAAAGCTTTTGATTCAAGAGCTTATTCATCGTCCGTCGCCTCCCTTTCGCAGTGAAACCGGATTACAATAACCGTTCCTTTACCTGGTTTGCTGAATATCTTCCATCTTACATGGTGAAGTGCCAGGATTCGGCTGCAAAGCGTCATACCAAGACCGGCACCGCCCTCCCTTCTGGCTCTGGATTTATCGATCATATAGAAAGCTTCTGTGATCCGTTGTGATTCTCCTGCATCCATACCACATCCGTTGTCACTGATACATAATTCATATGTTTTTCCATAATTTCGTCCAAGAATCTGGATTCGACCGCCTGTTCGGACTGCTTTTCTGGAATTATCCAACAGGTTCACAAGGACAGATAACAGTAGGTCCCGTTCTCCAAAGATTTCTCCTTCTTCCAGTCCAAGATGGAGAGCAATCTTCCGTTCTTCTCTCTTCTCTCTGGTAAGCCTTACGGCCTCGTTCACCAATCGTTCTACGGATATCATGCGGAACTGGTACTGCTGCTTGTCTGTCACGATCAGCTCCAGCAGTTTGAAGGACAGACTTTCCAGTCTCTTACCCTGCTGAAAAATATAGTTGGCGGCCTCCATAGTCTCTTCTTCCGTCATAGGAGTGGAACGAAGCATATCTGCATATCCGATGATGGAGGTCAGCGGTGTCTTCAGTTCATGTGCAAAGGAAGCGGTAAAATCCTCCTGCTTCTTTGCCTGCGTTTTCAGTTCCTCCATCTTTTCAGAGATTGTATCTGCCATATGGTTAAAATCACTGGCAAGTTCTGCAATCTCATCTCCGCCCTGTTCTATTGCCCTGGCATCCAGTTCTCCTGAAGTGAATTGCCTGGTAGCATGAGACAAATGGGCAATGGACATGGTCAGAAAATGAGTCACTACAAAAACCAGTACTGTCATAACTGCAGTCAGCGATAGCATCATGACCACATACCAGTCATAATTGCTTTCCCGTTCCTGATAAATATAGGAAATATCGGTAATACTCTCCAACAGATAGCTTTTCTTATTGATCACTGAGCGACAGGCATACACAAGCCAGGTCTTGGTTCCCAGCCGGTAGACTTCATAGCTGCTGGTATGCTTATCATCCAACACATTGAGCACCTTCATGTCCTGAGCACTTGCATTGGCACTTTCGTAGAGCAGCTTCTTTTCACTGTTGTAGATCCGGTAAATATTTCCAGATCCAGACAGGTTCTGGGTCACATTGGCTCCCATGACCGGAATCAGCTCATCGGTCTGATACATAACACCCAGACTGTTCAGATTCATCTCAAAGGCAAGCTGGAACATCTGGTTGTCCCATTCTCCGTCATCCAGTGCTTTCTGGTAGGAATGCTCAAAAGTTCTCTGGATCATCCATGTTCCAAAGATACTGAATGACAGCACGAACAAAATTGTAAATGAAAAATAGATCTTCCAGAAAAATTTCATACAATCATGTCTCCAGTCGGTATCCGATCTTATACACGGCACAGATATGTTTATCCCATCCCAGCTTCTTCTTCAGACGCTGTACATGAAGATCTACAGTCCGGCTGTCACCGGTATATTCCTTTTCCCACACCTGCTCATAGATTACTTCCCGATACAGGGCAATGTTGGGATTGCGGGCAAAAAACAGAAGCAATTCATATTCTTTCAGAGTCAAAAGAATCTGCTGATTATCCTGCATAACCGTACGGGAAGATAAATCAATATCCACATCCAGTATATGCAGCATACGGCCAATCTTGTTACAGCGGCGCAAGACCGCTTCCACTCTTGCCAGAAGTTCCACAATCTCAAACGGCTTCGCCAGATAGTCTTCTGCTCCCATCTTCAGACCCTTTACCTTATTTTCCGTGGAGTCCATAGCAGTAATAAAGATGACCGGAAGCTGAATGCTCTTAGCATATTCCATGAGCTCGTAACCATTGATCTTCGGCAGCATAATATCCAGGAGGAGCAGATCATAATGTCCTTCCTCCATCCGGTCAGCCGCTTCCTGTCCGTCATAAGCGCATTCGCAGGCATAACCAGCCTTTTTCAGATTCATGCGGATCAGATTGGCAATCGGCTCCTCGTCCTCCGCGATCAGTATTTTTACCATGACACCTTGTACTCTCTTTCGTAATTGATATCTGAAAAATAACAGGTCAGTGCATCAGAATTGTATCGCATGCCTGTTTCCTAAGTATATCAAAGCATTTTCAGAAATGATTCAATCATTTATACAAAAATAATTTTTACTGGAGCAGATCCAGCAGTGTTTCGTATACTGCTGGATTTTCCTTTATAACAAGTATCAGGCTCTCTTTTGCCTGATTCAACTGATGAAAAAGTTTTCTCACATCAGATTGTTCTCTTCTTTTTGTCTTTGTAGACCGCAGGAATTTCTGTTCATCATAATAATAACGGGAATCCAGCTGTACAACCAGGCAATCTATCCCATAATCAGGAATCTCATCCTGCGGATAGAAATATCCCTGTCGTCTGGCATCACACAGCAGATTCTCCGCTTCAATCTCATCGTTGGCATAGAATACGGTAATATGCGGATAGTTTCTTGCATAGCGCTGCTTTGGCAGATGCATCATATGCTGGATAAAAGAGGACAGTTCCGCATTGGTTCGGATCCGATTGGTCAGATGATAGGTCTGCATCTCCGGCAGATGTCTCATTGCTTTTACCGTACTCCGGTCAAATTCTTCCTGCGAGATTATATCTTCACAGTCGCTGGAAAAGATCACCGGCTGCTGACCACATGCCTGCAATATCATCTGCAGATTTTCTTCTGACAGCAAATGGGCTTCATCGATCAGAACTCCATTATACTCTGACAGATCCATATTTTCATAGATCTGCTCATCAGACAGATAATCAATTCTCCGCAGCCGTTCATGCAGGATCCGCCATTCTTTTCCTGCTCTTCCACAATGGATCAGACATACTTTCTGACGGCCGGACAATTTCATGGCCAGATCATAGAGGAGCAATGTTTTACCTGTTCCTGGAAGGCCGATAAACCAGTAATACCCTGTATGTTTCTGTCGGATTCCCTTTAGGATCTGCCGCTCAATATCCCGTTGCTGAGAAGTAAGAAAATATTCTTTTCGAAGGAATCTTCCAGCCTCCGTGATCGGTGAAATCAGATAAAGCTCTGCCTGAAACAGATCCTCAACATCTCCATTATAATCAGCACTCTCCTGCTGCAGATCCTGACACAACTGTTCCCAGTCCGCCTCCACGATATGATCGTGATTGGTCAGGCGAACCAGACGGTTCTGGCTGCTGATGTATGTATAGGAACGGATGGTCCTGCCAAGCACTGACAGATAATAACGATTCTGGATCAATTGCTTTCGAATCGCCTCATCAGAGACAATCCCGCTTTTCAGTTCCAGATTCAGAATCTGATCTTCCTTGATCTGGAGCAGGTCAAATTCTTTGCCAAGCTTCGGAATCTGAAAGGAATAGAAAAAACGAAGGGCATAGACTTCCTTCATATGCCCTTCTAACTGTTTCACCAGCCCCTTCATGCTGTTCAGTTCCCATTCCTTTATCTTCAGAAAATAGTCGCGCTCCGATAACTGTCGCTCCAGCTTCTGTAAATGATGGATGTTCTGTTCTCTTGTGAGTGCATAGACTGATATTGCTTTCATTTAGTTATCCTTATACGTTTTTGATCAGATCTGACAGCTTTTCAAATATCTGATCTGCATAAAATTGCTTGATCTCATGACGGGATCTGCCTGTCACCTCTGTATTTACTTCATAAGTATATGGCATATTCTGGATACGAATGCAGAAAAACATCCTCCCCTGTACACTGTCTGCATTATTTGGGTCTACATTCCCTGTTGTACCGGTGACTCCGATAGAAATATCTGTATGAAGCTTTTCCTGAACTGTCTTCGCCATGGCTTGTGCACATTCTCTGGAATAGACTCCATATTGACGGAGTACCTGTTCATCTACACCCACAAGCATTTTTGTCTCATTGGAGTAAGTCACATAACCTCCGGGAAAGATGGCTGATGCACCTTCCGTATCTGTGATCATGGATGCGATCAGACCGGAAGTACAGCTCTCCATAGTCGATATCGTCGTCTGTTTTTCAATCAGGGTCTTTATTACCACATCCGTTTGTTTCTGTTCCATATGTACCTTCTTAAAATCCAAGATTATCATTTACAAGAATCACATGGATTCGTCCTGCATGTCTGGAATATCTTGTAATTAAAAACTGACAGCAGATTGTATCCGGAGATTTGCAGTCAAAGCATTTTCCTGTTTCCTTACATGGAGTTTTGATATTAAATCGCTGTGCATTTATTGGAGCAGCTACACTTCTAGCGCGTTTCATAGCTCCGTCCAGGTCATCACAGACCTTGTTCATTCCTACAATACAGACTACCTTTTTAGGACCCTGTGCAATGCAGGATACACGATTGGAATTTCCATCAATATTTACCAGAATACCATCATTGGAGATAGCATTGGCACTGGTCAAAAAGACATCTGCATCATAAGATGCCAGAAGAGACTTTCTTGGCTCCATCTTATCGCGATCCAGATAGTTATAATTTCCTTTTTTCAGTGCATCGATCAGCCCAATCTCATGTGCACTCATACATCCACCCATGGCAATGGTACTTCCTTCAGGAATCAGCTCCAGAGCTTTTTTCAGGGCTTCTTCCTTGCTTTCTGCGTAGTATCCTGTCATATTGCGGGAATCCAGTCCTTTGATCACTGTTTTTGCAAGACATTCATTTCTTTTTTTCATATTTTCATTCATGTTGGTATCCTCCATCTTTGTTGGAAAACTATTTTACCGTATTTATTTTATCAAAAATATATGGCTTTTACAATGTTACTTTCCACTTGCGACCTGGCTGAGAAGTTCGAGCAGTTCTTTTTCTGAACGCACCATATAATCAGGTTCTGCGCTTCCTGTTGGCCTATGATTTCTGTGATTGTACCAGATGGCATTCCATCCGGCTCCCTTCGCACCTTCGATATCATTTTCATAAGAATCACCCACATAACAGAACTCCTGGGGTTGAAGCTTCAGTTTTTCCTGCACAAGCTCAAAGATCCGTCGCTCCGGCTTGGCTACTCCGTGTTCTCCTGATATAAATACATGGTCTTTCGGAATCCATCTGGTTGCCTCCAGAGCACGGATTTTATCCCACTGGTGACCGGAAGGTCCATTTGTGATGATTCCAAGCATCATCTTATCGGAAAGCTCTTTCAGAAATTCCTGCATGGCTTCTGTCATATGGATCATATGCTGATGCTTCTCATAAATCTCCTGAAAATGCAGAGCTTCCTGTGCATCCATGTTCTTTCCATAATCATGGAATGCATTCTGAAAACGATAAACATACATATCTTCCATGGACATTTCGCCGCTTAAGGATTTCGCATACACAGAATCGCTGTATCTGCGGCTGGCAAGAAACGCACCTTCCAGATCAAGTTCTTCCAGCGGATATAATTCGTGGAATGCTTCCTTAAAAGGCCCTGATAAATCATATAAAGTGTCATCTACGTCAAATACGATCGCTTTTATCATCTGGTTTTCCTTTCAGCTGTCATACATTTCTATAATATCTATCGACAACAATAACCGTCTTTTTCCCTGTGAATCTTTCTTCTCACAAACCAGAAGCAGATCACCTGCATCACAATGGTTGCGATCCAGGAAGCCGGATATGAGATAAACAGGAATCCCAGTGACCGGTGTGTCGGGAACAGTCCATAGATCCAGAGAATCCGCATGCCGACGGTTCCGATAATAGACAGGATCATAGGCACTGTGGAATAGCCCATTCCTCTCAAAGCCCCCGGGAACAGATCCATCAGACCGCACAGAAAATAGGTCATAGTTGTGTAGGACAGAATCTCCATACCACAGGCAATCACATCCGCCTGTTCGCTGTAAATGTGCAGAAGCTCTGGTCCAAAGAAATAAGCAATGCTTCCAAGCCCCAGTGCCACAACAACAGACAGGATCGCACAGTCAATCAACACTCGATCCATTCGTTTCAGTTTTTTTACACCATAGTTCTGGCTGGTAAAGCTCATGCATGCCTGGGTGACGGAATTGATAGACACATACAGGAATCCAAAAATATTGTTGGCTGCTGTATATCCTGCCATGGAAATCGAGCCAAAGGAGTTAACCGATGACTGCAGCATAGCATTGGACAGGTTGATGACTGTACTCTGGATCCCAGCCGGAATACCAACTTCAAAGATCTGTCTCAAATAACTGGACCTGATATTCAATTTTTCTGGTCGGAACTGATAGCTGCTCTCCGAACAATACAGGCATCGCAATACCAGAATGCAAGAGATCAACTGGGAGATCACAGTCGCAATACCAACTCCTGCCACATCCAGATGAAACTGGATCACCAGAAAAAGATTCAGTATGGCATTGATCACACCAGATATGAGCAGGAACAGAAGCGGTCGCTTCGTATCGCCAACAGCTCGCAGGATCGCCGCACCATAGTTATACAGCATGAAAAATGGCATGCCACAGAAGTAAATCCGCATATATAAAGTGGACTTTGCTATTACATCATCCGGCGTTCCCATGAGTTCCAGCGCAGGCTTTGCCATCAGAAGTCCGATCACTGCCATGCCCACACCGCTTATCAGTGCAAATGCAATGGCTGTGTGAACCGTCTCTGACATTTCTTTTGATTTTTCCAGTGCGTAATACCTGGCTGCAAGCACATTAGCTCCCAGTGAAATTCCAATAAACAGATTTGTAAATACATTGATCAGTGCAGTTGTGGAACCTACTGCTGCCAGAGACTGGCTTCCGCTGAACCGTCCAACCACAATAATATCTACTGCATTGAACATGAGCTGCAGAATACCTGACAGCATCAACGGAATGGCAAAGGAGATCAGCTTATCCATGAGCGTTCCATTGCACATGTCAATTTCATATTTATTCTTTTTCATCAGCCCTGCTGACCATTTGCCTGACGGATCATATCTTCCACAACAATATCGTAGATTTCGCCGATGGTGTTGCAGTATTCCAGGATTTTCCACGGTTCATTAGTGTGAAAATGAATCTTTACCAGATCTTCATCACCTGCCGCGATCAGGCTGTTGCCTTCAAAGTTTTCGGTGATATACTCTGCGATCTCGTCCTCGTCAAGGTCCTTATCTCTTCTGTCGATCAACAACTGTGTATCATAACGATATGCAAACTGATCGTCTTCTGCATCAATTGAATGTACTGCCATTTTATCTACCTCCAAAAGTAAAATTCTGCTTAGTATTTTAACACAAACCGGTCAGTTCTTCCAGTTCCAGATGAGGATTATCTCGCATTTTCCACCGATATCTTGTTCAGATAAATGTAAAAGCATATATTAAGCATGATTCCAACCATCGTTGAAACCGGTGCTGCAAGTCCGATCATTGTAAGGCTTGCATCTGGCTGAATACTCATAAAATAAGCAAAGGGCAATCGTACCAGAAGTGTCTGAATCAATCCCTGTGTCATGACCCAGACGGTTTTATTATTTCCGTTAAAGTAGCCGATCATGCTGAACAGAACGGCTGTCACAATGGTCTCAAGAGCAAAGCCTTTCAGATATTCGTACCCTCTTTGAACAACTGCTGCATCCGTGGTGAAGAGTCCCGTCAGCAGATCACCTCTGAGCATCACAAGGACAAATACCACACAGCCTACAGCCAGTCCAACTCCAATACCTGTGAACATAGACTGTTTTGCACGCTTCAGTTTTCCGGCTCCAATATTCTGAGATACAAAGGATGCCATGGATTGCATCAGTGCACTCGGTACCAGCATGGCAAAGTTCACAATTTTGCAGGCAACACCGTAACCGGAGGATGCTTCCAGACCAAGGCGGTTCACGAACGCACATAATGCCAGAAATGAGATCTGTGTCAGACACTCCTGCAATGCCAGCGGGAGCCCGATCTCCAGGAATCTGCTGCACTGACAATTAAAGTAAAAATCCTTTTTTGTGATGGCAAATGGAAGTTTCTTTTTCATCAGCAGAATGACTGCAAACACAACGCTTAGTGCCTGTGCCATGACCGTTGCGATTGCAGCTCCGGCTGCATCCATATGAAGTCCTGCCACTAAGAGCAAATCTCCAAAGATATTGACAATACAAGCAACCAACACGAACAGAAGCGGCGATTTACTGTCACCCAGTCCACGGAAAATAGCCGCTAACAGATTATACGCCACGATAAATAAAATACCGCCTCCACAGATCCTTACATAGCTGGTTGTGAGATCCACAGCCTCTGACGGTGCCTGCATGAGCACTGAGATCGGTCGAGCAAATCCAACCATGATCACAAATAAAATCGCAGAGATGATCGTAAAGACAATGGCAGAACCGCCTATGACGGAACCAATCTGTTCCGGGCGTTTTTCGCCCAGATAGCGGGCAATCAGAACCGTAATACCCATGGCAAGCTGAATGACTACGAAGGTCACCAGATTAAGCACCTGGCTTCCGGTGGATACTGCAGAAAGACCTGATGTGGAGCCAAATCTTCCAACTACCAGAAGATCCACAGCACCATAAGCAGCCTGCAGGATCAACGCTCCCAGAACTGGAAACATGAAGGCAACCAGTTTTTTCAAAATACTTCCTTCCGTAAAATCAGATTGATTACTTACCAAAATGATTCCTCCTCTCACTCATGATCTCATAAAATTTCTCGATAGTTCGGACCATACATTCAGCATCCTCCTCAGAAATAGCATCCATACACGGAAGGATCATGTTAAACGTCTCCTCATTGTATTTCTGAGATAACTGCTTTCCTCTTTCCGTACTTGTCACATAGGTGACACGTCCATCATCATGAGATGCAATTTTCTTCAGATATCCTTTTATCTCCATCTCTTTAACCGTGCGGGTCACGCCTGGCCGCGGCAGATTTAACACATCGCTGATGTCAGATACTTTCACCTGAACATCCTGCTTTTCCAGTGTCTCAATCACATCCAGATAATGGATATAGGATGGCATAACACCCTCTGGCAGTGTGGGCAGCATCTCCCGTGTCCGCTTTGCCTGATAACAAGCATCAAACATTTTCTTTAACGTTTCAATCCTCATAATAAAAAATCCTCATATAATTACCTTTGTTAATTATCAAAGATAATTATATGAGAATATAAAAAAATGTCAAGCTTTCAATTCTGCTATTTTCTTTCTTCTCTCTTTCATATTATTTACATGCTGCCACAAAGCTTTCAAATATCTTCCGACTGTATTTATCTGTCTGATATGACAGCTCCGGATGCCACTGGACTGCCCACACATAGTTTTTTTTCGGCATATAGACAGCTTCCACCAGTCCGTCTTCGGATTCTGCCATCACAGTCAGCGATGGCGCAAGAGTTTTTACTGCCTGATGATGATAACTGTTCACACCAAGTTCTGTTACCTGCAACAACTGATGAAGCGGTGTTCCATCTATGATTCGTACCTGATGGATCACCCGGTCATAGGGCGGCTCCATATGGTGTTCGGTCTTTGATGGATGCTGTACATTCAGATCCTGATAGAGACTTCCACCCAGCATGGCATTTAAGTATTGAATTCCTCTGCAGATACCGAGCACTGCCTTATCTTCTTTGATAACGTATTCCAGCACCTGACGTTCCATCTGATCTAGTACGGTACAGATCTCCCTCATCTGCGGAATCGGTGTTTCTCTATAGATTGCAGGATCTACATCCTGTCCGCCCGTGATCAGGAACCCATTGCAGAGGCTGCATAACTGTTCCAGTTCTTCTCTATCTTCCGTTAATGGAAATATCACAGGTGTTCCCCCTGCTTCCCGGATTCCTTCCAGATAACCTGGCAGCATCCAGATACTCTTCTTACCTTCATCCCACAATGGCATAACGCCGATCAGTGGTTTGCTCATTATTCATATACTCCTTTGTTTTCTCCATCACATCGGTCAGCATTTTCAGATTTTTCATGATATCTGCTGACTCGATGGAGTGGTTTGCCCCATCATAGGTATAGATTGGAATATGTTGCTGTTCTGATAATTTCACGACTTTCTGCGGATTACTCCACGGATCTGCGGTTCCGATAAATGCAATGGCATCTTCATGGGGAAATGCATAGGTCTGTTCCAGTGGTGTATACAACACCTGACGACATGAGATTTTATATTTCTGTGCATAAGCTGAAGCAATGATTGTTCCAACACTTTTGGAGATAAACAGGATCTCACTGTATTTTCCGAAATCTACATCCGCAAGCTTTTCTTCTGCCTGTGCATACAGTGCTTCAAATGCCTGCTGCATTTTCTGCTGATTTCCACGGATATTTCCTCCGTCATAAGAATAACTCAGTGAAATACACTCCTCATATCTGCACTGCTGTGTCAGTTTTTTTGCATAATATAACAATGGCTTGTCACAGTGATAGCCGATCCCCGGGAAAAATACTGCTAACTTCATCGTTCTTCCTCCGGATAACTCACACCCCATTTCTTACGAAATGCTGTCATCAGATCCATCACATCTTTTGAAAAGCCCAACTGCATAGCTGAGACATCCCCACTAATGATCGCATGCTCCACATATCCAGCACTTCATAATATAATGCGTCTGCGTTATCTCCAGCTTCTATTATCTCCGTCTTACCCGTATCGGTGTACGTAACCTTTGCTTCTCCTGCTCTTGGATATTCCATAATCTCAATATATCCTCTTTCACAGGATATCATGCCGCGTTTGGGCTGCTTGGAGTGAAGAGATAACATCACGGTCGCCATCTGGCCTTCCTGATTAGTCAGAAGCAGACCTGACTGCTCATCAACTCCTGTAGAAGCAGTTCTGACCTGAGACAACAGCTGATCTGGCTTGGAATCCAGAAACCAGCGAACAAAAGATAATGCGTATACACCAATATCAAGCATGGCACCACCCGCCAGGTTGCGATTGAAAAACCGATTATTCTCATCATATTCCTTGAAGCTTCCAAAGTTCATGGTAAGAAGATTCACTTTACCCAGAGTTCCCGCATCCAGGATTTCTCTCAGTTTTTTATAAAGCGGCATATGATAGATTGTCATGGCTTCTGCCATCACAAGGCCTTTTTCCTTAGCCAGATCCATGGTCTCGTCAAGTTCTGCACTGTTGAGAGTGATAGATTTCTCTACCAGAATATGTTTCCCATTTTCCAGTGCCTGTTTCATAAATTCAAAATGCTTATTATGCGGTGTTGCAATATAGATAATATCTACTTCCGGATCAATAAACATTTCCTGAAAGTCCGCATAAACCTTCTGAATCCCGTATTTCTGACCAAAAGCTTTTGCTTTTTCATATGTCCTGTTGCCTACCGCATATGCAGGTCGTCCGTGTTTCTGCATGCTTGCCGCCATCTCGTTAGCTATTGTTCCCGTTCCAAGAATTGCCCAGTTCAAAGTTTTCATGATTTATCCTCTTTTTCTTTTCTGATTAATAAAACAGATATTTGTATTTGTTCATCTGCTGGTAAAAAATGTTAGCCACCCGTGTTCTGATTCGCATATCATACATGTTTAGTTCTGGTTTTGCCAACAATCTTTCTACATCTTTTTTTGTAAAAGAAAATCTTAAATTTCTCCCATAAAAATGTTCAGATGCGTCTAATTGTTCATCAAAATCAGAACTGATCGTCTTCGCATGAACTTCTTTCATCAGCAAAAGTTCATCCTGATCCAGCGGATAATCCATCGTTGTATCTGTAAGCAGTGCTCCTCCATTACTTTTCAATCCGAATCCAGAAATCATCCTCTGCCATTCTTCCTTCTGTTTTCTGGATGATCAGATATGGATCATAAAAAGGAATTCCAAGATCTTTTAACACCAGCTTCATCTTATCACGGGTTCTCGGGAAGCATCTGGACTCCAGAAACTCCCGATAATCTTCAATATCTGGTTTCTGATTGCTTCCGAATGCACGAAACATAATATTATCTGCATAATTCTTTATCTGAACAATCTGTTTCACTTCATCTACATCAATTAACGTGCAGACTTTATTCTTATACATGTACCACATCCGAACAGGAAGTTTTCTTGCCGGAATTTCAAATTGCAGAGCATAATTCGGATCATGAAGCAGCATTTGCAGAAGAAGATTTACCATTAATTTGATGGTTTCCATTGTATTTGCCATTCCAGCTTCCTCATATAAAGCACATATACAACAAAGATCGCACCACCGGTCAGGATCCACGATACCACGTATACATTCATCAGCATGTCATATGTCGGGAACATCCTAAATACTGTCACCAGCCAGATCAGTCGGAATACAACTGTTCCAAGGATCGTGATAATGGATGGTTCCAGCGACTTGTCCATGCCTCGCAGAGCTGCGCTTTCTACCTCATAGGTTGCCGTCAGTCCTTCCAGTGAGCATACATGATGCATACGGATCAGGCCGTATACTGCAACTGCCTCGCTGACGGTGTAGATGCTTACAAAGAAATCATCCCAGATCATGAAGATAATGCTTAAGATCTCCGTAAAGCCAAAGCCAAATGCCAGACACAGCCAGAAGATCTTCTTACAACGCTTCAGATTGCCTGCACCAAAGTTCTGGCTGGTAAATGTAACGGCCGCCTGAGCAAATGCATTTGCAATATCATATGTAAAATATTCAAAGTTCAGCGCCAGGGAAGAACCTGCAATGGCATCCTCGCCAAAAGAGTTGATTCCACTCTGGATAAATACGTTGGAAACAGAGAAAATTGCTCCCTGGATACCAGCCGGAATACCGATCATCAGCACACGCTTCAGATCTTTCCACTCGATCCGCATCTTATGAAACTCAAACCGGAATTCATCCCGCTTCCGATGCAGACAAGAGATAACCATAACCGTACTGACCATATTGGAAATAGTTGTTGCAATGGCAACACCGGCTACACCCAGATGAAATTCGATCACCAGCAGCAGGTTCAGGATTACATTCAAAGTTCCAGAGATGATCAGATAATACAATGGTCTCCTTGTATCCCCATAGCTTCTGAGAATCGCTGCTCCAAAGTTGTAGATCACCATAAAGGGAAGTCCCAGGAAATAGATCCGGATGTATAACAGTGCATCTGCCATAACGCTCTCCGGTGTTCCCGATGCCTCGAGCACCGTTCTGGCGGTTAGCATACCGACTCCCATCAATACAATTCCAAGAACTGCACCAAAAGTCAGGATCGTATGTAACATACCGCTGATCTTTTCCCTTTTATTCTGTCCGATCAGATTTGCAAGCGCAGCATTAGGTCCCACTGCCAGACCAACGATCAGGTTTACAAAGATACCCACCAGTGCTACACAGCTTCCAACAGCCGCCAACGCATTGCTTCCCGCAAATCTGCCAACCACTGCCACATCTGCGGAGTTAAATAACTGCTGAAGAATACTGCTGAATGCCAGCGGAATCGCAAACAGGATCAGCTTGCCTGCCAGCTTTCCATTCAGCATATCCATCTCTTTAACTTTTGTTGCTTCACTCATAACTGACCTCTAACCAAGTAATTTCTTTACCCAGTCTTCCAGAAGCTTTTTCGACTCGCGGGCTTTGCTTCCATTGACAGAAAGTCCCTCTTCCACATCAGCTCCTGGTGCATATTTTTTAATATCCGCTTCGCTGACGCCCATTCCACTACCCTCATTTGTACAGAACGGCAGGATCTTCTTTCCAGAAAAATCATACGCATCTAAAAATGTTGCCACAGGCATCGGAATGGTGGAACAATAATTAGGATACCCAAGGATCACCACATCATAATCTGCAATGCTTTCCGGCATGGTCTTTAATTCTGGTAAATGGTTTTTCTGTAGATCTTCTCTTGCCTGTGCCACACATTCCCGATAGTTATCAGAATAGGGTGCCTTCATCTCTATCTCAAAAGCATCAGCATCCAGACTCTCTTTTAACAGCTCTGCGCAGATTTTTGTATTTCCAATGGAAACCGGTCTGATCTCACCGCCAAAATAATTTTCTCCTGCTCTTGAAAAATATGCGATCAAAATATTACTCATCTTCATTTCCTTCTTTCACTTTTCTATAATCTTCGGTTGTCATGATTTTAAGATGCAGCGGACTCAATCCTTCCAGCACTTTGATGGCTGCCTCTTCTGTAGTCTCATCGATACCAGCAACTGCATCTTTCAGATAGATCACATAGATACCCATGTCAATCAGACTCATAACAGTTGACAGTACACAACATTCCGCTACCACACCAGTCACGATCACACAGGATTTTTCCTTTACCTTTTCCTGGATCAAAGCATTTTCCAGTGAAGAATACGTAGATTTTTCATAAACTGGATATTGATCCGTATATGGCTTCAGATCTGACACCAGATCATTGAGCCACGGATCTGCGTTCACTGCTGCATTTTCCCGGTTATAATCCTTCCAGACTCCAACCGGCTGCGCAGCTGCCGTATACTTTGTAAATAGTACCTCTTCCCTGGTCACATGATCCAACAATATGCGAATGTTCCGATCCGCTTCCTCGAATCGCTTACACTCCCATGCCTGGCCTTTTCCATACACATTCTGCATATCAATGACCAGAAGCATCGGGTTTTCTAATCTTTCCTTCATCATGAATCTCCTTTTGGCTGTCCCAGCACGATCTGAATCAGATTCTTGTCAAGCATCAGGGTACGGTTCCATGGATTGATGATCACACCCTCAATTCCCTCTGTTTTCAGTGCGGACTCAAATAGTGGATGAATCCCGGTGAGGAAGGTGGACATAACGCTTCCTCCGCCTTTCAGTTCCTCCTCAAAGCTGGTAAAGGCAGCCCACCATAGTTTCCCATCTTCCGTCTTCACTGCACGTACCTTCAACTGTTCATCAGCTCCAGGGGTCTCCAGTGCCAGTATAAACTGTCCCTGCTCCCGCATCCGTCGACGGACAACGGTCAGTGTATGAGCTAACATATCTGCAGATAACTCCTGTTGAAGTGCAGCAATTGCTTCTTCTATTTTTTCATTTCCACGCAACCCTTCGTCCTGGCTGATATGATCTGTATGTTCCATCGTCATTCTCCGATTCTTATTATTTTTTTCTATTATACCCAACAAGATTCCGACTTGCAATATGCCTGTTTCATCATAAAAGCTTTGTCCTTGTGAACCATCTATGTTATATTGTAATTATCAATAATCTGAGGCGATAGCCAAAGACCATTTTCAACTGAAAATATGTAGTAAAAGTGAGGAAAAAACATGAATTACATCATGCATGGAACTGCCAGTGAAAAAGAGGAAATCCTGGCTTTGTATAAATCTCAGCTTGGCCGTGAGTTCTGTCCCTGGACAGAATTCTATCCTACGGAAAAAGAAATTGATTTTGATCTGTCAAGGGACTCCCTTTTTGTAATGAAAAATAAAGCGGGCCGTATCATCGCAGCTATTTCAATTGATCTGGATGCTAATGTAGAAGCACTTCCCTGTTGGAGCACTTCTCTGCAGCCAGGCGGTGAACTGTCCCGTCTCGCCGTGGCAATAGACTGCCAGAATCAGGGAATTGCCAGAGAAATGCTCAAGCATGGCATGGATGTCTTACGTAACCGTGGTTATTTGAGCGTTCATTTCCTGGTAAATAAATATAACATCAAAGCGATCCGTTCCTATGATGCCCTTGATTTTCAGATCGTTGGCGAATGTAATCTTTATGATCAGCCATACTTGTGCTATGAAAAAGCATTATAAGAAAGTGAGAACTACTATGGAACCTAAGCAATCTATCTTAACCCGGACATGGGTCGTTGCTGCCCTCGCCTGTGTCTGCTGTATTTTGTGGGGCAGTGCTATTCCAACCATCAAAACCGGTTATCGCCTTTTGCAGGTGGACTCTGCTGACACTGCCAGTCAGATCGTCTTCGCAGGTGTCCGCTTTACTCTGGCAGGACTTCTGGTCCTTCTGTTTACATCACTCAAAGAGAAAAAGGCCATGCTTCCGGACCGGCAGACTCTGACCTGTGCAGTTCCGGTCTGCCTGGCTCAGACATTTGTCCAGTATTTCTTCTTTTATATCGGTGTGGCACATACATCCGGAGTCAAAGGCGGCATTATCACAGGTCTTGGAAATTTTATAGCAATCTTATTTTCCTGCCTGCTTTTCCGGAAAGAAAAAATGACCGTCCCTAAGCTGATTGGTTGTATTCTTGGATTTGCAGGAGTTGTGATCATCAATCTGATGGGAAATTCCCTGGATATGGGATTTAATCTGACCGGTGAAGGCTTTGTACTGATCTCTCAGCTGTCCTATGGAATGTCAACCGTTCTGATCAGCATTTATTCTAAAAAAATCTCCCCCGTTGTCTTAAGCGGTACCCAGTTTACTATGGGAGGAATTCTTCTATTTGTGACCGGCATACTGATGGACGGACACTTAGAGCATATAACCTTTGCAAGCAGCCTTCTGATTCTGTATCTTGCTCTGGTATCTGCTGTCGCCTACACCTTATGGTCCGTCCTGCTCACCTATAACCCGGTATCAAAGGTAGCAATCTTCGGTTTCGTAAACCCTCTGTGCAGTGTGATGTTGTCTGCACTGGTTCTTGGCGAGGTCCGACAGGCCTTCAATCTGGGAAGTCTGATTGCACTGGTTCTCGTCTGTGTGGGAATCTATGTTGTAAATTGTAAAAAAGCAAAATAATGATCTGGAGGAGATTTTAATATGAAACATCTGCTGATCCTTGTAACTTACAAATTAAAATCTGGCATGCGTGATGCTTTTCTCAAGACCATGTCAGAATCCGGGATTCTGGAAAATGTACTGAAGGAAGACGGTATCGTCCGCTACCACTACTATCTGGATGAATCTAATCCTGATATCATCCTTCTGGTTGAGGAATGGCTCACTGCTGAACATCAGAAAAAGCACCTGGAAACACCGCATATGGCAAGATTCCAGCCTATCAAAGCGAAATACATTCTTGAAACCATCGTTGAGAAAGCGGAGATTTAAATTAAATTTTTCTAAACTTATTGCATATTTTCTGAAGGCTGTATATACTGTAAATAGTAGATGGGCTATATGCTTATCATGTGGGCTGACACATAAAATCCGACTTTCTTTCCGGACTTCGGGTGCCGGACAGTTGACTGGCAACGGTAAAACCAGTGTTTCTTATCGGACTTCGGGTGCCGATCAGTTGACGGACAACGGTAAAATCAGTCACTAAAGGAAGGTATCATCTGCTACGGTGAATGAACCTTCCTTTTAAATTTCTATAATTATTTCACATTAAGGATCCCCCTCTCATGAACAAATCAGAAGCAGTCCGCATTATCAGTAAGTGTGCTAATATTTACAAAAAACGTTTAGATGGTTATCAGATCGTTTTTGTATATCGCGATGAAAACAATCATTCCAATTATATGGAAGTAAAATTCCGTTCTTATAATTTTTTACATTTCACTGGAGTAATCCCTCGAAATGGATTAAGTGCCAACGATTTCTATCGTTTTGCGTTAAATAATCGATTAAGTGAACGAGATTTTATTTTTAAAAATAATCATACAACGATATTAAAATTAAAAATACTTGATGCAATTATGAATATTGATACCAAAGCAAGGATGATAGGAAATTATATTGGTCCTCATTTAGACCTTTATACAGAAAAAGTAACCGGCACTACTACTGCATGCCTTGGTTTAATTGAAAAAGAAAACTTTTATTTACCCAATAGTGTTTTGAGCGAAGATATTCGAGTTATTATTCCAAAACCACCTGGAAAAATATATGCTATCTTCAAAAAACCTATGAATAGTCCTTTGTATACGCAGCTTACATACCATACAAAAAATTTGAAGATTACGAAAAAGTGTCTTCCGCAAACTTTGGTCACGCAAATCGAACCTTCGTTATTGGAAGACACTTAAAAATCTTACTCTTCGTCCTCATCCATATCTACATAAGCCTGTGCGATCCGTCTATAATCAAATTCTTTCGCAATCTTCTTTACCGTGAAATCGTCCCCATCCATGATGCTCTCATAAATATATCTTCCTTCATCATCAATGGTATCATCTGTGACAACCGCACCTACCACATAGTGCTTGTCCTCAAAATCAAACTCATCAACTACAGCCATCTCCACGTCTGATCCGTCACTGGCTGTTACGTGAAATGTTACATACTCTTCAAAAATCTCTTCCATTGTTTCATCCTCCTTTTAAAATACCATCTGCACAAGAATCATATACAGTATAGTCCCTCCGCCGATGGATAACAAGGTATTTTTCTTCCATTTATGCAGTACCATGATAAACAGGATCGCAATGGCTTCCGGCAATCCATAGGTGGAGCTGGCTGGCACATCCTTCAGGCAATAAATAACGAGAAGACCGATCACTGCATAGGGAAGCACCTTTCCCAGATACTGAATATAGGCAGGCGGTGTCTTTCCTTCCGGAAAAATCAGAAATGGCAGGAATCTGGTCACCATGGTTCCCAGTACAACGGCAACAATCGTAATAATACTCTGTGTAGTCGTCATCACTCTTTCACCTCCGGCTGCAGATATTTTTTCAGGGTCATAAAGCATACAATAATCAGTGCCATAGACGGAATAATAAAATTCTGGCTGCCAAAGACAAACAGACAAACGATTGGAATCACCAGTCCGATCAGGGCAGGTCTGTGGTCTGGATGCTCTTCCCACTGTCCCATGAACATAACAACGAACAATGCGGTCATGACGAATTCAATCCCCCGTCGTATCAAAATGGATCACATAACCCAACAGTGCGCCTGCAGTAGCTCCACAGACCCAGTATAGATGATTCAAAAGTGTAACAAAGAACATGAACCAGCCTTTGTCCACATCTTCCGGTGGGGTGACTGTACAGTTGATACTGAAGGACTCGTCACACATTCCATGGAGCCTGCAAAGATGAACATACTCATAAACAGCGGATACCCTACAGAGAATCCTTTGCTCCTCATTAAAAATCCATATGACATACCCAGGAACAAAAATCCCACACAGATGGGCAATGTATAGGGCAAGGCCGCTTTGAAAGCTTTTGTTTTCATAAAAAACGAACCTCACTATCTTTGGTAAGGTTGTGCACTGCACAACAACTTTTTAATCATATCACCAGATAGTGAGGAACTTCAATACTATTTTTTATTCGTCTTATTATGAAACTTTCAAAAGTAAATTCCCCCCTATCCAGAGGTCTCTTTTCCATGTCATAAACTCAGATATTTTATGGAAAGTCAGCTTAATTATACCAGTTATTTAAGGATTTTGCTCATTATAATTCAATAAAATCAAGCAATTTTAAGGTCAGGTGGAATTTACCCTTTCACTGGAATTTAAAATTTCATGTTAGCGCCTCTCTCAAGATTTAGGAATTACACTTTCACAAAATTCGTCAAACGGAACCACATATGTAACAGAAGGAGCTAATTATCTTATCTTTGAACTTAACAACAAAAAGAAATAGTGATCTTCTATCTCAAACATCTACATAACTTTAAAAATTCCTACAAAAGAACTACAGTTGCAAATGCATTTTGTAGGGATTTTTAATATCCAAATCATATTTTCATACGCACAAATTGCTCCTTACTCATAACATCAGAGTTGTTATTATAATCTCCCCTAACATATGAGCCCTATAAAATAATTGCATAAAGATCTGATCCCAAAAGTAATTGTATTGTCTGGGCAAATTTGTAAATAAGGATTTCAATTGGTCGTGGTATTTTGAGAGAGAGAAAACTCTTCACGCTGACCTGATTCTTGAAAGGAATCACTCAACTGATAACAGTTGTACTTTCTGACAAAATCAATCATCACGAATTTATTCGTAGTTTAAAACCTCTTATTTCTTAAGACTTACCAAGCACTATACAAGCCTCTTCTATTTTCACTTAGGATCTGTATATGCTGTATTTTCAACCCCTTGTTTCATCAACTTGTTAACAAACTTATCCAAAATATTTTTCCATAAATTTTTAAACAATTTTGTTGTTCCAAACCAGTAGACCAACTTAGGACTTATTGCATAATAAGCTTTTATAAAAATTCGTCCATGCCATGTCATACGTAGTATATTATCTCTATAACGACGTAACACCCAAACTTCCGGACAATCATAAGAACCATACACAGATGTCGCTATATAGCATCCATCTTTCTGTTGTTTCTTCTGTTTTTCTTCTAAACATTTAAAAACCCTCGTATATTTCTTGCGCCATTCATCTGGAGCATTCACACTAGTTAAATTATCACAATTACGAAAAGAACGACAATCCTCCTCATCGCCGTCATAATAATCAGATATTTTTGTCTTTTCGTTTTTTATAGTAATAGACCGTAATCTTGTACATTCAGAAAAATCTTTATAACCTATACTTTCAACACTTTCTGGAAATACAACATCTATTAACATTTTACATTTTACAAAAGTATAATTTTCTATAGTTTTAATACCTTCCTGCAAAATAAGATTATGCAATTTCCCACAATAACAAAAACCTTGCACCACCTCACATTTAATCACTGCTTCTTCCAAACTGTCACAAGCATTAAAACCATTTACTTTTTGTACTGTAGCAGGTATTTCTATCTTTTTTAGGTTTGAGCAATAGTTAAATCCTTCTATTATTTTTACAGAATCTGGAATTTCAACACTCTCAATCCCACACATTTCAAATCCATATATTTCAATTACACTTTCTGGAATTTTTACTTTTTCAAGTCCTCTACAATTTTTAAAAGCTTTTTTCCCAATTATTTTCACTGTATTTGGGATTGTAACTTCAACATCTGCTCCTGTATAATCAATTAATTCACCCGCTCTAATAATAAAGCTCTCTACGCTTGTTTTATTAAAACCAGACTGTTCTTTTCTTCTGCCAATATAATTTTCATAGGCATTCTTTACCACATACGCTTCGCCACAATTTTTACAAATAGCTGCCTCTTTCTCAGAGTCCACTTGCATAACAATACCGCAATTAGTACATTTTACATTTATCAAATTCAATCTACTTTTCTCCTTATTATGATTGGAATATTCGGAGTTTTTATATATTCAGAGTTTTTATATATCCACAATAATTATACTGTAGAAATTTCGTTTTCTCAATATATTCAGTTTCAAAAATAGCATTTTCTTTTCGCGGTCAATATGCGGTCAGCAAATCGAGTAGGAGGCGGTGCCTAACCACCGTCCTCTCACAACACCGTACATACGGTTCTCGTATACGGCGTTTTCAATAGTTGACGTGCACAGACTGGCATGAAATCTACGTTGCTTATCCTTTTTGGCTGCTAGGTATAGATTACGTTGAAGTTGTCGTGATTTTTCTATTGAGTGTTGTTGTCCAATGTTTGGCATGCACTATCCCTTACCTTCCCGTTAATCTTGATTAAAGCAGAGCCCCTTTTCTCCCATTGTTTTTCTTACCAATAGTTCATAGATACTATGGGCTCCTCCGACTTCTCATACCACTTCCCAAGAAATTTCGCATGCGTGCTTATATCCTCAGTTACATACTTGTGGTTATATGATGGTATGAGATCTCTCCTGTTCCGTTATCAACTTTCATAACATTCCGCTCCCTCTACACCGAAGGGTTCTTCAATGCTGTACTCCAGTATCCCCACATCTTCCATGGTCTTCGTCAGAAAGTCAGTGACTCGACTCCCTCTTGTCCCCTTACGGGGCTAACGTAACGATGCTGCAGGATTCACTTTATGTTACGGACTGTTATTTTGCACCTGTTTCTCACAGGCATACCTCGCTTAAACACAATCAGTCACCCAAAAGCATTGGAGGCTCGCTACAAAGCTCACTGGCGATTACCTTGACCAGACTTTCACTGGCAAGCTGATAACAGCTTGTAGAACACACGACTTTCACCGGTCAGAAACGTGCGCCGCTAGGCGCACAAAAAACTAACAAAGCCGATGCTCTCGCACCGGCCTCGTTAAGATTTGATAAGGGATTTTGGACATCCTCAATATACAATACTTTTCACTTTTTGAACTACCAAATCTATGTAAAATTTTGTAAAACCTATGTAAACAAATACGGTGTCACTTATGCATACATTGTCTGAAAATCAAGACGAATCAGGCGGTTACCATCCTCGTCCTGCGGATTTCTCATATAAATCAGATCCATGTCACTGGCCTGAAATTCCATAACGGCCTGTTCCGGCAAGATCGTCCGATAGGCTCTTGGCCAATGACCGCCGCTGGGAATTGTCCTTTCGTTCTTTGGATCCCACAGGATCAGAGATACCACTTTTGCATGGCACGCAAGTGCAAGCTCAATCGTTTTCTGTAAACCTAAAAATTCTGCTGCAAATGTCACCAGCAGCACATCAGAATCTTCCGCTTTTGGATTCCTGCAGTCGAGCTCGTATACCTTCTCGTCTTCGTATTGCTCAATCTGCTGTCTGTGGATGGCATCCAATAAAGTCTGAATCACCTTTCATTCCTCCTCGTATGTCGCTCTTCGGTCTATATGTCTGCAATACAGTATTTTCAATGTTTCTATATATTAGACAATTCATGTATCCAAAAAGTTTCATATTCAGGAAAATTTTTAGAAAAATGTTCCGATCAGGTGTACCACAAATGCTGCCAGCCATGCAATCAAGCACTGACCGATCACCACTCCACATGCCCATCTGCCTCCGAGCTCCCTCTTTACAGAAGCAATGGCTGCCACACACGGTGTATAGAGAAGGCAGAACACAAGCAAAGCCATGGCATCCAGCGAACTCAACAGTCCGGACAGGGCAGTCGTCGTTCCAAAGAGAACAGTCAATGTAGATACTACACTCTCCTTTGCCATAAATCCAGTGATCAGTGCAGTAGAGATCCTCCAGTCACCAAATCCTACCGGAACAAATAACGGTGCGATCACACCTGCCACTGCAGCCAGTATGCTGTTCTGAGAGTCTGTAACCATATTCAGATGCAGATCAAAGCTCTGCAAAAACCAAATCATAATGGTTGCAATAAAAATCACTGTAAAGGCACGATGTAGAAAATCTTTGGCTTTATCCCACAGCAAGTGTCCGACATTTTTTGCCCCCGGCATCCGATAGTTTGGCAGCTCCATGACAAATGGAACCGGTTCTCCTTTGAACAGCGTCTTACGGAACACGAAAGCCGTTCCAATTCCCATAAGAATGCCGAACAGGTACAGACCGATCATAACCAGCGCTCCATATCTTGGGAAAAATGCAGCTGCAAAAAATGCGTAGATCGGAAGCTTTGCAGAGCAGCTCATAAATGGTGTGAGCAGGATCGTCATCTTACGGTCACGCTCTGACGGAAGTGTACGACTTGCCATAACACCTGGTACCGTACATCCAAAACCGATCAGAAGCGGCACAATACTTCTGCCTGACAGTCCCATCTTTCGGAGTAACTTATCCATAATAAATGCGACTCTTGCCATATATCCACTGTCTTCCAACATGGACAGGAAGAAAAACAATGTAACGATGATCGGCAGGAAACTTAACACACTTCCAACCCCATGGAAAATACCGTCGATAACAAGAGACTGTAACACTTCATTTACATGGAACGTCTCCATTGCCTGAGCGGTAACTTCTGTCAGCTTTCCAATTCCGAGCTCTAACAGGCTTTGCAGTCCCGCACCAACAACATTGAAGGTCAGGAAAAAGACTATACCCATAATAGCAATAAATGCCGGAATTCCGGTATATTTGCCGGTAAGGACTCTGTCAATCTGCTTACTGCGGAGCCGTTCTTTGCTTTCATGAGGACGGATGACTGCCGCTTCGCATACTTTTTCAATATACCGAAACCGCATATCTGCAATGGCAGAATTGCGATCCAGTCCCGTCTCTTCCTCCATCTGACAGATAATATGCTCAAGCATCTCCTTCTCATTCTGACTTAGATTCAGAAGTTCCATCATGCCTTGGTCATTTTCTGCCAGTTTGCTTGATGCAAAACGAACAGAAATACCAGCTTTTTCTGCATGATCTTCAATCAGATGCATGATTGCATGAAGACATCGATGTACACCTCCATTCTGATCCTCTTCATCACAAAAATCTGTAACTGCAGGACATTCCTGATATTTTGCCACATGGACTGCATGCTCCACCAGTTCCTCTATTCCTTCTCCTTTTGCAGCAGAGATCGGAATGACCGGCAGTCCTAAGAAAGATTCCATTTCATTGATTCGAACTGAGCCACCATTTGCTCGTACCTCATCCATCATGTTTAATGCCACAACCATGGGAATATTTAATTCCATCAGCTGCATAGTCAGATAGAGATTTCGCTCCATATTGGTTGCATCCACAATGTTAATGATTCCCTTTGGTTTATCTCTCAGTACAAACTCTCTGGTTACTATCTCCTCACTGCTATACGGGGACATGGAATAGATTCCAGGAAGATCTGTGATCAATGTCTCCGGGTGGCCTTTGATCACACCATCTTTTCGGTCTACTGTCACACCTGGGAAATTGCCCACATGCTGATTAGATCCTGTCAGCTGATTGAATAATGTCGTCTTTCCACAGTTCTGATTTCCTGCCAGCGCAAAGGTTAGTGTAGTTCCTGCCGGAAGCTCATGTTCTTCTTCCTTATTATGGTATTTTCCACCTTCACCGTAGCCTGGATGTGCTTCCGGATTTTTGAAAGGCTTACATTCTGGATGCCATTTTGCTTCATGTGGTTTGCTGATCATAATTTTATCTGCATCATCCAACCGGATCGTTAGTTCATATCCATGGATCCGTAACTCTACCGGGTCTCCCATAGGTGCATATTTTACAACGGTCACTTCTGTTCCCTGGATCAGTCCCATATCAAGAAGATGCTGCCTTAATGCACCTTCTCCTCCTACAGAGAGTATCGTTGCTGTCTTACCTGGTTGTAATTCTCTCAGCGTCATTCTTCACCGTCTCCTCATTTGTTATTGATAATTGAGATTTGTTTTCAGTTTGTTCGGATTAACTTTAACACTGATGAGACTTTTTTTCAATAATATTTCATCATATATGAAAGCCCATCGAACAAAATCCGATGGGCTTAGCAATAGCTTATTCATAATTCATTACCAGAAACAGTGGTTTGATCACGATGATCTCATCATATTCTTCCTGCTCGACTGTCACACTGGCATTCAGCTTCTGAAGATCTTCCTTTAATAGCTGAAGTGCTTCCTCTGCTGTCTGTGCACGGCCAGTTCTCACAATATCCTGCATCCATTTTATTACGACTGGATGTGCATAACAAGCAGGAAGCGGAAAATCTGAAGATTTCTGTATGTAATCTTCCATCGAATGTACAGCATTTTCTCTGCGCTTTTCAATGGCTGTCCTGTTATTTTTTGCTGTGGGCAATACATTTGCGCCAGCAAACAGGAAAATAGATGCCAGACCAAACAGAAGGAAATACATTCCAAAACCGGCATGGGTAACGAGTGCAAAGATTCCATAAATCAGAGCCCCGGCTCCCAGCAACGTGATTGCCAGAGCTACCCACTTATACGCAGGGTTGCTCTGTTCATAGACTCGTTTCTGTTTCGCTGACTGGCTCAGCTCCAGGCACATCTCCGGTTCTTTTTCCAGATATTTTTTCGCTTTTTCCAGGGACTTTACAGTCGCTTCTGCATCTTCAGACAGAATCAGACCTTTGTATTTCTCCGCCAGACGTTTTTCTTTTTCCGCCAGTTTTCTCTCTGCCTCCACACTGTGCAATGGAATCCCGGGAAAATGCGTCTCCACATAAGTAAGCAGACGATCTACATCTTCCTCATGTTTGAAGTTACACTGCTTCTGCTTTCCATTATCGTATTCAACTACCAGATACGGAAGAGAACCAAAGACTCCTTTTCCGGTAAAACCACCTTTACTCATGGCGATTCTTTTAAAAATTCTTGTCACAGAATCCATGGACACATAGAATCTTCGATCAATATAAAAGCTGTTCAGATAGATTGCTCTCCGTCCAACTCCACATGGGCCAAATCTTCTGCATGTTTTTTTATCCTGTGCCAGTTCATCATCTGGAATAACTATCTGTCCCAGTCTTTGTGGTCTCATCATTGTATCCTCACACTCTTTTTACTATTTTGGGGGCAAATTTCTTTGCCCCCAATCGTCATTTCTTATATGTAATTCTCATTCTTTCCCTTAAGCTGCTGCTTTCATAGGTTTCTTTGTCGCATGGATAAAGATTCCAAGGAAAACTACTGCCAGGATAATACCTGCCGGGTATGCGATCGTTGTAGACTGATTCAGACACTCGGATGCACAGAAGAAATAGGTCATAGATACAGCACTCATGAATGTTGCCGGTACTGCAGTGATCCAGTAATTCTTCTTCTCACGGAACAGATACATACTTGCGGTCCACAGAACGATCATAGCCAGCGTCTGGTTGGTCCAGCTGAAGTATCTCCATACGATTGCATAATCCAGATGGCCTACAAATGCACCAACTGCCAGCAGCGGTACGCAGAGCATCAGTCTCTTCTGGATCTGGTTCTGATCGATCTTGAACCAGTCTGCCAGTACCAGACGGGCACTTCTGAATGCAGTATCACCAGAAGTGATCGGGCAGACAATAACACCGATCATGGCCAGAGCCACACCAACAGAACCCATGGTCTTAATGCACACATCATAGATTGCTGCGGACTGTCCATTTGCAAGGATCTCACTTAATCCGGTGCTCAGACCGCCGGTTGCTTCGTATACAGCACATCCAGCTGCTGCCCAGATCAGAGCAATCACACCTTCAGCTACCATAGCACCATAGAATACAAAGTGTCCCTGTTTCTCAGACTTCATACAACGTGCCATCAACGGCGACTGTGTGGAATGGAATCCGGAAATCGCACCGCAGGCAACAGTAATAAACATGAAGCTCCAGATCGGTTTTCCATCCGGATGCATATTTGTGAAATGAGTCCAAATCTCCGGAATGGTGTATGCAGAGTTGGTAAAGATACCAAAGATAACACCAACCGCCATAACGATCAGACAAATACCAAACAGCGGATAGATCCGTCCAATGATCTTATCAATAGAAATAAAAGTTGCAATAAAGTAATAAGCCAGAATAATCCACAGCCATACCTCTGCACTTGCAAATGTACCTGTGATTCCTTTGTTTTTCAACAAAGTCACGATCAGTCCAGCCGGTCCTACTGCAAACACTGTACCTACCATAACCAGAAGGACAACACTGAATACACGCATGATGTTCTTCATCGCACCTCCAAGATAGATACCACATACCTCAGAAATGGATGCACCATCATTTCTCTCAGAAAGCATACCTGAGAAATAATCGTGTACACCACCTGCAAAGATGGTACCAAAGGTGATCCACAGGAATACGACCGGTCCCCAGAGGGCACCCTGCATGGCACCAAAAATAGGTCCCAAACCTGCGATGTTCAGAAGCTGTACCAGAAACAACTTCCACTGTGGCATAACCACATAGTCGACTCCGTCATTGATCCTGACAGCAGGGGTTTCTCTGTCGTCCGGTGCAAACGTATTCTCAACGATCTTACCATAGACAAAATACCCTCCAATCAAAAGAGCAAAACAGATAATGAAGCTTAACATAACCAACACCTCCCAATGGTTGATATATAATTAATACTTTTATATTATATATCAATCTGCACATTTTACAATAGGTAATTCGATCATTTTCGTCAAGTTGCCAAACTTTTCTGCTTTGCTCTTAATATGTACTATCAAATTGTATTTAATTTATACAAACATAAATCCGATCACAAGGTACAGGATCACTGCCAGTGCTCCACAGCAAAGTGCGTATGGAAGCTGTGTCTGTACATGATCAATATGGTCGGATGCCGATCCAGTTGAGGAAAGAACTGTCGTGTCTGACAATGGAGAACAATGGTCTCCGAATACACCGCCGCCTGCTACTGCACCGAAGCATGCGTATACCAGTGTTCCAAGCTCCCCGCCAGTAAAGGTAAATGCCAGCGGCAGTGCGATCGGCATACAGATCGCAAAAGTTCCCCAGGAGGATCCAGTTGCAAATGCCATAATTGCAGAGATGATGAAGATAATTGCCGGAAGCATAGCCGGTGTCAGGAAGCTCTCACTTAAGGATACGATATAGTTTGCAGTTCCCATATCTTTACTTAAAGCATTGATGGAATATGCCAGTGCCAGCAGAGTAACTGCAGGAACTGCACCTTTGATACCCTGGGTAAGAGTGTCCATGATCTCCTGGAACGGAATACCCTGGAGCAGCATGCTGATGCTCATGAAAATGATAACAAACAGGAATGCTTCCATAGTCTTTGCAGAACCAAGAGTGATATAGGTTCCCAGTGCAATGCTGATGATCATCAACACTGGCAGCAGGAAGTTCAGGAATATCCGTGGTTTGATACCTTCATATGGTTTCATCTCCGTCAGCTCTTTGCCGATCAGCGGAACAGCTCCGTCACGGAGTACTTTTCCTTCATTCATGGCACGCTCTTCTGCTTTCTTCATAGGTCCAAAGTCTTTGATGATTCCGGAACCAATCAGACCTACCATAATAACAGCAAGAATTGCATAGAAGTTATATGGAATTGCTTTCAGGAACAGGGCGGAACCGTCCTCTTCTGTTACGATGCAACCGATGCCAACTGCCAGTCCGCTCAAATATGCAGCCCATCCGGTGATCGGTACCAGTACGCTGACCGGTGCGGATGTGGAGTCTGCGATATAAGCCAGCTTCTCACGGGAGATTCTTGCTTTATCAGTGATGCTTCTCATGGTAGAACCAACGAACAGTGGGCTGAAAGAATCACTGAAATATACAAAGATTCCAAGAACCCATGCCATGAGCTGTGCTCCACGGCGGCTTAAGTTCTTATCGTGGATCATCTGAGAGAAACTCTGGATTGCTCCGGTCTTCTGAAAATATGCAACGATGATAGCGATAAAAGTATTTAACAGCATGACCCAGGAAAAACTGGTGGTTCCAAGGCTTGTTTTTAAAAGGGTAGGGAACCCTAAAAGTCCCTGACCAGACAGCAGCGTACCTACGATGCATGCAACTACCAGTGAAACGATTGTATTTCTGGTTGCAAATGAAAGTACGATAGCAATTAAGGCAGGAATGATGGAGATGACCCCCATGTTGATGATTTCTGCTTCCATGTAATGTAAGTCCTCCTATGTATTTCTAAACTTTTCCCTCATATAGATCCAGGCTTATTTTAAATGGATCAGATTTGCAGAGCGGGTAACGGTTGCAGGTGGTGCCTGATCAAGCTGACGATCTGCAATCTCAAGGATTTCCTCCGGGCGGATCCACGGGCGATTCTGCAATGCGCTGGTCTCCTCATGAGTCAGATATCCTTTATAAGTAGTCATACTTCTTCTTAAGAAACCGTCTCTTGCACATGCTTCAGCAACGCCATTCTTAGCAATGCTGCGGAAATGCGGCAGTACAGATGCAGCGTATGCAATCGATGTGGAGTTTGCAATTGCTCCCGGAATATTGCTGACACAGAAATGTACAATGCCTTCTTCAATATAACGCGGATTCTCATGAGTGGTCTCATGGAAGGACTCAATCGCACCCTGCTCGTCATTACTGATATCTACAATAACAGATCCTTTTTCCATCAGTTTCAGCATCGAACGATCGATCAGATAATCTTTGCATCCTTTTGGCCATTTTACACAGTTCAGAACCATATCGGTCTCCGGGAGCAGCTTTGCAATGTTCTCCTTTGTGGAGATCATGGTATTGACCTGCTCATGATACTGTCTGCTTAAGGACCGAAGTGTTCCGATGTTAATATCCATAACGGTACACCATGCTCCCAGCGCATGGAGAACAGACAATGCAGCCTGTCCGACAACACCGCCGCCAAGGATCAGGACTTTCATACCCGGAGCTCCGCCAAGACCGCTGACGAATTTGCCTTTTCCTCCATTGATGGTCAGCATGGACTCAAGACCAAACAGAGCACCCTGTTTACCAGCTGCCTCGCAGTTCGGAGAACCATAACGATGGGAGTCCTCTGCGGTAAATGCGATGACTTTCTTATCAAGAAGTGCCTGTACCTCTTCCGGATGTGCTGCCGGATGGATGCAGGTAAATACAATCTGACCTTCTCTGAGCAGATTAAATTCAGACGGTTCAAATTCTTTTACTTTAGTTACAAATTCACAGGTACCGTAAATCTCTTCAGCGGTATCTACCAGTACAGCTCCGGCCTCTGCATAAGCCTGATCTTCAAATCCTGCTTTTTCTCCGGCTCCTTTCTGTACTTTGACTGTATTTCCATCACCAATCAGAGTTGCTACCTCTCCCGGTGTGGCAATAACTCGGTTTTCACCTTTTTTGATATCCTTTAAAATACCAATGACCATGTGTTTGCGCCTCCAAATGTTTTTTCAAGAAAAAAGCACAGAAAAGATAGTCTTCTGTGCTTCTTTGCTTTACCATAGCAGATTATACAGTATAACAAGAGATTCTGCAAGATAAAATTTCATATATTTCCATAATTTGGTATATTTTGTCTGTTATTTACATCCCAGACAGGCATCACAGACTGATGGTGCTGTCGCACAGCCGCCAAGAGCAGTCTCCCGAAGTTCCACTGGAAGACGTTTCCCGACACTGTACATCACATCGATCATCTCATCCAGTGGAATCCGCTGTACGATTCCTGACAGGGACATCTCTGCTGCGATCAGTGCATTGGCCACTCCGGCAGCATTTCTGTTCTGACAAGGATATTCCACCAGACCTCCAACCGGATCGCAGACCAGTCCCAGCATATTCATAAGAACTGTGGATGCCGCATCCAGACAACTCTTAGGAGACGCTCCCAGCAGCTCTGCTGCGGCCGATGCTGCCATGGCTGATGCAACTCCCACCTCAGCCTGACAACCACCTACAGCGCCTGCTACAGTAGCATTTCGCATGGCAAGATAACCAATAGCACCTGCATTATACAGTGCATGGATCATCTGCTCATCCGTGAATCCATATTCCTCCTGCATAGCGATCATTAAGCCAGGAACAATTCCTGCAGATCCAGCTGTTGGAGCCGCCACGATCAGTCCCATAGACGAATTGGTCTCAAGAACTGCCATGGCATACATCATCGCCTTGCCAAGCAAAGAACCGCACATACTCTTTCCTGACTTCTGATGTTCGGATAATCTCTTTGCTTCACCGCCGATCAGGCCTCCCATAGACCGACCAGGTGTATTTACCGGTGTTCTGGCGGACTGTTGCATGATCTCATACGCTTTTGCCATACGACAGTCAGCTTCTTCGCCTGTTGTCTCCCCTTGCTCGATTTCACGCTGACGCATGATCTCTGAGATTGACAGATCTGTCTGCCTGCAAAGCTCAAGCAGTTCTTTTGCATTTCTGAAATCCATTCTTGCTGTCCTCCTATGGCTGTATGATCATGACATTCTGTACATTTTCATTATCTTCCAGTTTCTGTGCCATGTCCTCCGGCAATCTGCCATCAGATTCCACGATCGTATAGGCAATCTCACCTTTTGCTTTTCGGAACAGACGCATAAATGCAATGTTGACTCCACGATCACTTAAGACCTTTGTAATATGTGCAACTACACCAGGTCGATCCTTCTGGATCACGATCACAGCACTGTATTCGCCGGTGAAATCTACATCCACGCCATTGATTCTGGAGATTCTTGCTTTTCCTCCACCCAGAGATTCTCCGCGGACAGTCATCTCCTGACCAGCTGCATTTACCATATGAATATCTACGGTATTTGGATGCACATCTGTCTCTTCTTCATTCGGAACAAAGCAAAAGGCGATTCCCTTCTCTTCTGCAATCTGGAAAGAATCACGGATCCGCATGTCGTCTGTATCAAATCCCATGATACCTCCCAGAAGTGCGCGGTCTGTTCCATGACCGCGATAAGTTCTGGCAAAAGAACCATACAGAGTAAAGTCCACACGGACCAGTGGCCCGTTGATCATCTTCTGAGCCAGATAAGCAATTCTAGCAGCTCCGGCTGTATGCGAACTTGACGGTCCGATCATATTCGGACCTAATACATCAAACACGCTGATAAAAGACATCCTATGCCTCCTTTTTAATGAATCTCTCGTAAATGGTATTTACGATCACACCAATGGCATTATCACCTGATACATTGCAGGCTGTTCCAAAGGAATCCTGAGTAATGTAGAGAGCTACCATGATCGCGCAGATGGCTCCGTCCGGATCTCCTGCTTCTGCCCCGAAGATCATATACAGGAACGGCAGTGCAGTCATAATGGATCCACCCGGTGCTCCCGGAGAAGCAACCATTGCCACACCGAGCGTCATGATAAACGGAATAACTGTTCCCAGGCTGATCGGCAACTGGTTCATCAGACATACAGCAGTCGCACAGGCTGTGATGGTGATCATGGATCCTGCCATATGGATATTTGCACAAAGCGGTACTACAAAGTTGCGGATCTGCTCACATACTCCATCATTCTTTGCACATTCCAGATTGACCGGAATGGTGGCAGCAGAAGACTGCGTTCCAAGAGCGGTGGTATATCCCGGAACCTGATTTTTGATCAGTTCAAATGGATTCTTTTTACTCACTGCTCCGGCGATCACAAACTGAATCAGAATACAGATCAGATGCATAACGATCACTACCAGGAATACCTTCCACAAAATACTTAAGATTGCAAAGGTTTTACCAGATTTGGTCATGTCTACGAAGGTTCCGCAGATATACAACGGAAGCAGAGGAATAATGACTGTATGGAGTACTTTGTCAATGATCTTGGAGAACTCAGCCATACCATTGTACAGACTGTTTCCAATCTGTTTTCCTCTCATGGAAGACAGACAAAGTCCCAGGATAAATGCCAGTGCTACAGCAGACAGCGTATCCAGAATTGCCTGCAGAGAAATAGAAAAGTACGGGCTTAAAGATGCATCTGCAGTTGCAGCGATCTGATCCAGTGCATCTGCACTCATAAAGCTTGGAAACAGATTGATAGATACCAGGAACGATGCGGTACCTGCAATCAGTGTAGAACCATATGCAAGTGCTACAGTGATCAGCAGAAGTTTTCCTGCCCCCTGAGACAGATCTGCGATTCCCATAGTTACATAAGCCAGGATCATCAATGGAATAACGAATTTCAGGAAGCTGCTGAATAATCCTGATAAAGTTACAACGATCCTGCAGATCTCCTCCGGCAGGAACTGTCCGATCAGAATACCAAGAATAATGGCAATGATCAATTTTGGCACAAGGCCGAGTTTCTTCTTTTCTTTCATTAGTATATCCCCTCCGATAATTATTCACGCCCTATGTTTCAACTTAACATTGACGTATCGACTGATAAATTATATCATTGGATCATACACGAATCAAATTCATAGTTTTAATGTATATATTGAATTATTTTCATAATAAGAGAGGAATCATTCATGGAATTTCGTCAGCTTAACACCTTTATCCAGGTGGCAAAATTTCAAAGTTTTTCAAAAGCCGCAGAACATCTTGGATACTCACAGTCTGCTGTCACAGTACAGATCCGGATGCTGGAAAAAGAATTAAATACCCGGTTATTTGACCGGATGGGGAAAAAAATTCTTCTAACTTCCCAGGGACAGGAATTTCTGGAATGTGCCAACACGATTTTATATGATGTAGAAAAAGCAAAATGTTCTATGGAGTCAGAGACGGCAGAGCTGAAGAATCCTTTGCGGATCGGAACTATCGAATCCCTTTGTTTTTCCAAGCTTCCTTCCATTATTCATTATTTCCGTGAGCATTATCCGAAAGTGGAATTACGGATCGTCACAGCCTCTCCGGAGGAACTGATCTCACAGATGGAACAAAATGAACTGGATCTTATCTACATACTGGATACGCCCCGATGGACCAAAGACTGGATCAAGGTTATGGAAATCCCGGAAGACATGATATTTGTCTGCTCTTCTCACGCAGCTTTTGTATCAGACAAAGAATTTTCGATTGCAGAACTGTTGGATAAGCCTTTCTTTCTGACAGAGAAAGATGCCAATTATCGACAGGCATTTGATCAGGCACTTGCCCGGAAGTGCCTGGATCTGCACCCACATCTGGAAATCAGTAATACAGAATTCATCATTCATATGCTGGAGCAGAATGATGGTATCTCTCTTCTTCCATATTTTGCTGTGCAAAAAGAAGTTGAAGATGACCGTCTGGCAATTCTTCATGTAAATGATATCCAGATCACCATGTATCGGCAATTGCTGTATCACAAAAGCAAATTTCTGACAGAGGAGATGAAGAAATTTATCTATCTTGCAGAACTGGATTATACCTGATTATTTGCAACACGAAAAATGGCTGCTTTCTCAGACATTCCTGTGAAAACAGCCATTTCTTTATCTATTTCCTTATCGTTTATTCATTATGAAGAAAATAAAACGGATCTTCCTCTGTGTGATGCAGAAAATGCATCAGCAGATAAGCACAGTTAATGGAAAGTTTTTCCTCCTTCAGTATCCGGCGGACCTCCGCTCTATCTGCCAGGACCACTTCGATCTCTTCATTGTCTTCAAGACCTTCTCTGGACACCTGTCCAGTAGAGCAGCCGTACACAGTAGCCACCGATTCATCGGTCATTCCGATCGAACTGAATAAGGGCTTGCAGAACATCTCATCTGCTTTCAACGGAACAAAATCAAGTCCGGTCTCTTCCTTCATCTCGCGAATGCCTGCCTGTGCAGGATCTTCGCCTTTATCTACCAGGCCGGCCGGAAATTCGTATACAAAATCGTCGATAGAAAAACGGTACTGGCGAACCAGAACTACATGATCCTTTTTTTCTCCATAGAGAGAATAGATGATCACGCCGTCCGGCTTGTTTTCCCGGGTCTTCATCTTCAGTTCTTCCATGGACATTGCACGGGATGCGATGTGATATACACCATGGCCACCCACTTTATTTTCATACTGAAGATCATACATATTCAGGAACTTATTCTCTGTGGTTTTTTCTACCGACAGAACCCGATCATGTCCTTGCATGGTTTATGCCTCCAGATCTGCTTTCTCTACCAGGCTTCCATCTCTCCAGATTCTCTCAAGATCATAGAACAGTCGGTTCTCTTCATCAAAAATATGAACAATAATATCCTGGTAATCCATCAGGATCCAGTTAGCGGTCTGATATCCTTCCACCTGTTTTGCTTCATATCCTGCCTTGTACAGCTTCTCCTGTGCCTCATCAGCCATAGCCTGTACCTGGTTGCGGTTGCTTCCGGAGGCAATGATAAAATAATCTGCCAATACAGAAACACCTGAAATATCCAGGATCTTGATATCTTTTGCTTTTTTCTCTTCTAATGCTGCGACAGCGATCTTTGCCATCTCTTTAGAATTCTTTTCTACCATATAATCCTCCTGTCAGCCCTTGATCTGTGCTTTATAGTACTCATAGGTCTCTCTGGTCATGGAGTCCACCTCTTCCGGTGAATCTCCCAGATAACCCAACGTATCTTCCAGTATCTTCAGAAGTGCCAGATCCAGATCCATAAAAGCAAGTTTACGGATCTCCTTCAGATTCGGAGCTTTGTCTCTGCGAGGCTCAATATAATCTGCCACATAGACGATCTTCTCCAGCAGGTTCATGTTCGGCTTTCCAGTGGTATGCCAGCGAATGGCTCCCAGCACTTCTTCGTCATCAATATCATATTTTACTTTTGCCAGCATGGCTCCAACCTTCGCATGAAGCATGAACGGATTGTTCCGCTCCAGTTCAGTGATCTCCAGCCCATTTTTCTCCGCCAGCTTTAATTTCTTTGCATTTGGTATACATTTCGCACAGTCATGCATCAATCCTGCCAGCATGGCACGCTCCATGTCATACTCATAACGCATCGCCAGTGCAGCACTGGTATACATGACGCCCAGGGTATGCTCATATCGGCTGTCGTCCATCTCACGTTTCAGATCCTTTTTCAGGTCCTTAATACAAATTGCGTCCATGAAAACACTCCTTCCTACGTCTTTATCCCTTTTCATACAGATGATGGCTGCGGATATACGCTTCCACTTCTGCAGGAAGCATCTGAGAAATATCCTCTCCTCCGGCGATCCTTCCGCGAATATCGGCTGAGGCGATCTCCATATCCGGCGTATTCAGAATCCGGATGTCAGCATCATATTTTTCTTTCAACATTCTGATCTGCTGCTGAATCTCTTCCAGCCGACAATGATCTCTGGCAGCCGCCAGAAGGATACATTCCTGACTGATGATTTCAGGTTCTCTCCAGTCTTCAAAATCAAACAGGGAATCTGCCCCCATGATAAAATAAAACTGTACCTCCGGATACATTCTGTTAAGCGTTAACAGTGTCTGAAAGGTGTAATGGTACGCATCTTCCGATTGTTCCAGATCACATACCTTCACATAAGATAATCCCTTCACTGCCAGCCTGAGCATGTCCAGCCGCATATTCACATCTGCTTTTGAGCGATCTCTCTTATGAGGTGGATTCCCGTTCGGAAGCATCCACACTTCATCCAGCGAAAACTGCAGGTATGCCTGCCGTGCCAATGCAAGATGTGCATTATGCACCGGATCAAAAGTTCCACCCATCAGTCCGATCTTCCGTTTTGCCATAGATCTGTTACTCCATGATTCCTGTATATTTCAATTAACGAGGCAATTCGATCTTCTTCTTTTCGTCCTTGCCCTCTTTATACAGTACGATTTTTTTGCCAATTACCTGTACAACCTGAGAACGGGTACGCTCACCTACCAGCGCTGCCAGCTCCTTCGGATCGTCCATACAGTTCTGCAGAACGCTGATCTTGATCAGCTCTCTGGCTTCCAGTGCCTCTGCAATTGCTTTTGTATTTTCCGGTGTCAGACTGTTTTTACCAATCTGGAAGATCGGCTCCATAGTCTGCGCCAGTCCTTTTAAATATGCTCTCTGCTTACTTGTCATTGTATTTCCTCTATTTATAATACGTAAAGTGAAGTCCGTACATCCTTACGGTATCACCTTCCTCAATGCCTGCCTGTTCCAGTTCCTCCAGGATGCCGGTATCTTTCAGGAATCTCTGGAAGAAAGCAAATCCTTTCTCAGATTCCAAATTGGTATATCCAAGCATCTTCTCAATCCGCGGTCCTTCCACAATAAAGGTATTGGCTTCTTCTTCGGATCTTGCCACAGTATACGGAAGATCTTCGCGCACAAACATATCTTCCGGGAAAAATTCCTGTTCAAATACAACCGGCTTATCATCCATCGTATCCAGGAGACTTTTCACATGATACATCAGTTCCTTCAATCCCTGACCGGTAACCGCAGAGATTGGAAATACTTTGATGCCTTCCGGCTCAAACTCCTGACGGATCTTTTCCACCGGATCATTTTCCTTATCCCAGATCGCATCGATCTTATTTGCCGCAATCACCTGCGGTCTTGCAGCAATCTCTGGATTGTAGGCATTTAACTCCTTATTGATGGCATGAATATCTGCGATTGGATCACGTCCCTCTACAGATGCCGCATCCACCATATGGATAATGACTTTTGTACGTTCAATATGACGCAGGAAATCAAGGCCCAGGCCGACTCCCTCGGAAGCACCCTCGATCAGTCCCGGAATATCTGCGATCACGAATCCATCTCCATCCAGGTCTACTACACCCAGGTTCGGACTTAAAGTTGTAAAATGGTAGTTGGCAATCTTCGGCTGTGCGTTGGTCACACGGGATAACAGAGTGGATTTTCCAACATTCGGGAATCCTACCAGTCCCACATCTGCGATCACTTTCAGCTCCAGCATGACTTCCAGTTCCTGACATGGCTGTCCAGGCTTGGCATATTTCGGTGCCTGCATGGTAGCTGTCGCGAAATGCTGATTGCCGATTCCGCCACGTCCGCCTTTCAGAATGATCTGACGACGGTTCTCTCCGGACATGTCTGCGATCACTTTTCCGCTCTCCGCATCTTTGATCACGGTTCCTTCCGGAACTTTCAGCACGATATCCGCACCACTTTTGCCATGACAGTTCCGCTTACCGCCTTCCTGTCCATCCTGTGCCGCATATTTACGCTTATGACGGTAATCGGTCAGGGTATTCAGTCCTTCATCCACTTCAAAGATCACATCGCCGCCATTACCACCGTCTCCGCCGTCAGGTCCACCATCCGGCACAAACAGCTCTCTTCGGAAGCTTACATGACCATCGCCGCCCTTACCTGAGCGGATATATATCTTTGCTCTGTCTGCAAACATGTATTGTCTCCTCTTATTCGTTCATTCAATTCAGGTTGCACATGTGATAAAAAAGGGCTCCAAATCTTGCCGACTTGAAGCCCTGTTGAGAATGCGGATTATTCAGCTACTACCGGAACGATAGAAACCTGTTTTTTGTCTCTTCCTTTTCTCTCGAAGCGAACAACACCATCCACTAAAGCGAACAGAGTATCATCGCCGCCGCGTCCTACATTCACGCCCGGATGGATCTTGGTTCCGCGCTGTCTGTAAAGGATATTTCCGGCTTTCACAAACTGGCCGTCAGCTCTCTTGGCACCAAGTCTCTTGGACTCGGAATCTCTGCCGTTCTTAGTAGAACCGACTCCCTTCTTATGTGCGAACATCTGAAGGTTCATATTCAACATAGGTCTACACCTCCTGTAAATCTCATAGTCAATAGATACGATAAGTAAAATTATTTGTTGATCTTTTCGATCTTCACAGCGGTATACTGCTGTCTGTGACCATTTTTCTTATGATACCCAGTTTTTCTCTTGTACTTGTAAACGATGACTTTTCTAGCTTTTCCATCACCGATCACAGATGCTTCTACGGTAGCACCCTCGACTACCGGAGTACCTACGGTAAGAGCGTCATCACATACTGCAAGAACCTGGTCAAATACGTAGTTGGAACCAGCCTCAGCGCCCAGCTTCTCAACTTTGATCACATCGCCCTCAGATACTTTATACTGTTTACCACCTGTTGCAATAATCGCGTACATATGGCACCTCCTGAATATTTACTCGCCAGCTACGGTGCTGCCTTACGGCAAACTTATAACCTCACTGCGCGGCATCTATTGGATATTAGCATAGAAACCGGCAGGTGTCAACTGGTTTTTGAAATTATTTTTTCGATTTTGAGACCGATTTTTCGATCTTATCGATTCACAAAATTTAATACTAACACAAGCACCAGCATATGAACGGGATAAAACGCATAGCAGACATACTGGAATGGTTTGCTATGATATCCCTGACGGCCACGATACAGCCAGATAGGGATCAGTGCCAATAATGCTAGTCCCTGCTGGCAAACTTCAAATTCTGCTCCGAATAACTGAACAGGATACATCAAACCACCCAGAAGCTCCACATTCAACCAGTAAAGTGCAAGGAACTGCCCTAACAGGCACCACCATCTCCGGCCTCGGAAAAAGTAAAAGACAAAGACTGTCAATACACCAACGCCATAGTAATCTACCATACACAGAGTCCCGAAAATCATTCCAAATATAACTGTAACGAATGCTGTCAGAACGTATAACCATCTTTTCTGGTTCTTATGTACTGTCTCCATCAGATGAATTCCAAGAAGCCCCATCAGCAGAGTCCAGATCACATTCTGATGAATAGGATAAAACCATGTTCCCCCATACATCAGATCAAATGGAATCTCAGATATCAATGCAAACAGCAACAATCGAAGCATATATTTTTTTAAGTTATGAGTATGAAAATACCCTTCCACTGTCATAAATGCAAAGACAGGAAATGCAATTCTTCCAATGCAGGTCAACCAGTCCTGTGCCGGAAGCAAGGTTGCCCAAAGGTGATCCATCAGCATAAAAGTCATAGCAATGATGTGGAGTGCCGCAGCACTGATCTCTATTCTTTTTGCAGATCGATCTGTGGATTCGATAACTATCTTATTCATATCTTATTTTTCCACCATCTCAACTTTGAGATATTCTTCTCCATAGGCTTCCACAATATTGGTAAGGCCAAGCATCAGGGAATCCATCAGAAGCTCGGTGGCTGCTGACAAATCATTGGTAAACTCCCAGCTCTCAATCATGCCGTCCCGACAATCACAGGTAAATGGATCATCGGTAAACTCCTCAATCGAATTGATCGTATTGATCACCAGTGCAGACACTGCCGCACACACGATATCTGAACCTGCCTCCGCATACATGGCATGTCCATTGATGTGAAAGCTTTTATAATGTCCGTTTTCTTTTTTTGCCTGTACATTGATCATAAGATTCCGCACTCCTTTGCCTGTTCTTTTAATGTTTTCCGCTGTTTTTTCCGGGTCACTTCCATAAGGCCCAGAGAAGTAATGTCAACCGCTGCTGCTTTCATCGGATCATACTTTAACTGTTCCCGCATGGTCTCCAGAAGTCTCTGTTCATCCTCCGGATCTTCCATATCAACAAAATCTACAATAATGATACCGGACAGATTACGGAGTCTGAGCTGCCTTGCTGTTTCCTTTGCCGCTTCCAGATTGATCTTCCGGATCGTTTCCTGCTTATTCTTCCCAGACACACATTTGCCGGTGTTCACATCGATCACCGTCAATGCCTCTGTTGGCTCAATAATGAGATAGGCACCGGATTTCATCCACACTTTTGTGGACAACGCCTCATCCATGCCTTTTTCCAGTCTCCATGCTGCCTTCAGCGGGTAACTTCTGTCTTCATAAAATCGAAGCTTATTACAATCTTCCGGCATTTCTTCCTGCAAAAATGCGGACAGCTCTTCATAGATTTTCTTATCATCTGTCAGGATTTCTTTCAGAAAATTGCTTCTACTTCCCAACACAGAACTTAAATACGCCGGTCTGGCACGCAGTACACAGGAGCAGGCTGTCCTGTGAGTTGCCGGACCTTTCAGATAGGTATACTGTTCCATCAGGCGCACAAATTCTGTATTCAGATCTTCTTCTGCAACACCTGATGCATTGGTTCGGATGATCATGCCCAGATCTTCTGGAAGTTTCTGTTCCTGTCCCCACTGACGAAGTCTTGTCTTCTCCGCCCCTGACAGCTTTCCGGAACAGCCAAGCTTTCCATTTCCGATTGTGAAGACCAGATATTTTCCATTCATACTGATCTTGGTAGTCACCGACGGCTGCTTGGTCTTGACCGCTTCCCGGCTGACCTGAACCAGCAGTTCATCCCCCTGCACCAGAGGCTGTCCTTCTTTTTTCGGCTTTGTATAGACCGGTGCTTGTGCATCCTCCAAAGGAAGATAACAAAGCATACCATTCTCGATCTCCACAAATGCTGCCTGAATATTTTTGACAATATTTCTGACTTTTCCAATATAAATATTTCCAAGGATGGACGCATGCTCCAGTGGATGCAACGACAATTCCATCAGCTTTCCATCTTCATACAATGCATCCGCGAGCACACCCTCCTGGATGCAGGTGAACAGTCTTGTACTATCCAATCTCTTCCCCCAGTTCTTCCAGTGCAACCAGTTTGCGTTCTGTCTCGCTTCCTTCATCTGCATACATTTCTTTTCTGCAGATCAGCAGGGCAAATGCGGGAATCTCCACACCGGCCCAATCTCCGAAGGCTTTCAGCAGAAGCTCCGGTTTCAAGTTATGAACGCTTCCTGCGGATACTTTCAGGAAAATCGTCTGGTCTTTGATATGATAATCATAGACCCATGGACGGATATCCACTTCCTGCTCACCTTTTTTAGTCTCTTTCATGATACGGATCTCTGGCAGAGCAAGAAACTCTTCCAGCTTCTTTTCCCAGCCTTCTTCCAGTTCATAGCCTTCTCGGAAACGGACTTCATAATCAGCCCCGGCCACACTTGCCATGGCATTTTTGCTGTTCTCAGGAAGTTCTCTCCAGCTTAACACCTCGATACCTTCTGCCATCACCGCATTCAGTCTCTCCACTGCTTCTTTTGAAGACGGAGACTGTTTCACGCTGATATCCATATATTCCCCATCACTCTCAAGTCCAAGCCCCAGAGGAGAAGCAAAAGACATGATCATGTGCGGGCTGAAGCCTTCTGAATAACACATATCTATTTCCGCACGGCGCATAGCCTTCTGAAAATATCTCATCACATCCAGATGTCCGATGAATTTCAGACATCCATGTTTGCTGAAACGGACTCTAATGTTCATAGCAGACACCTCCTCCAAATGTAGCCGCACCGCATCCGGAACATCCCTGTCTGCAGTTGGTCGTAATCTTCTCTTCATGCGCTTTTTTCCATTCCCGGAACAGGAATTTCTTCGTCACGCCGATATCAATGAAATCCCAGGGGAATACTTCTTCTTCGGAACGCTCTCTGACTGTATAGAAATCAGGATCCACTCCAGTCTGGGCAAATGCTTCCATCCACAGATCATTATGAAAATATTCACCCCAGGAATCAAAGAGACATCCTTTCTCATAGGCACTGCGGATAGCTTTTGCCACCTTCCGGTCACCACGGGCAAGAATTCCCTCCAGCACCGTCACATCCGCTTCATGCCAGTTATATTTGATACTCTTCTTATTCTTCTGCTCCTTGATCTCATGGTTCACCACATAGGCACGATGGAGGAACTCTTCCTTGGTACACATCTGTGCCCACTGGAACGGAGTGAACGGCTTTGGCACAAAGAACGATGTACTTACCACGATCTGGCATTTTCCATTTCTCTGCTCCTTGGGCACCTCATAATACCGCTCAGAGATCTTCTCAGCCAGCCATGCAATTCCTTTCATATCTTCTTCCGTTTCTGTAGGCTGTCCAAGCATAAAATAAAGTTTTACACGGTTCCAGCCGCCCTCAAAGGCTTGTCCGGCTCCATCCAGGATCACTTCTTCTGTCAGACCCTTGTTGATCACATCACGAAGTCTCTGACTTCCAGCCTCCGGTGCAAAGGTCAGACTACTCTTACGAATATCCTGCACTTTACTCATAACATCCAGAGAAAATGCATCGATTCTTAAAGAAGGAAGGGAAATATTGATTCCCTTGGAGCCGAATTCATCAATCAGGAAATTCACCAGTTCACCAAGCTGGGAATAATCGCTGGAGCTTAAAGAGCTTAAGGAAATCTCCTCATATCCTGTATTTTTCAACATTGCATAAGCTGATTTTTTCAGCATCTCCAGATCACGCTCTCTAGTGGGACGGTACAGCATACCTGCCTGACAGAAACGACAGCCGCGGATACAGCCTCTCTGGATCTCCAGTACCACACGGTCCTGTGTTGCTTTCATATAAGGAACCACCGGTTTCTCCGGATAAAAGGTGTTGGTCACATCCATGACGATCTGCTTCTTCACCTTTTCCGGCGCCTCCGGGCAGATCGGTTTCATCTTGGCGATCGTTCCATCCTCCGCATAAGTCACTTCATATAAAGAAGGCACATAGATCCCCGGGATCTGGGCTGCTGCCTTCAGAAAATCCTGACGGCTCTTTCCGCTGTTTTTCCATTCCTTGTAAAGATCCAGCAGGGCAAAATACTGAGTCTCTCCCTCTCCGATATAGAACAGGTCAAAAAACTCTGCCAGCGGCTCCGGGTTATAGGTACAGGGACCGCCGCCGATTACAAACGGATCATCCATGGTACGGTCTTCTGCAGACAGCGGAATGCCTGACAGATCCAGGATCTGCAGAATATTGGTATAACACATCTCATACTGGATTGTAATTCCAAGAAAATCAAATTTCTTCACCGGATCCTGGGATTCCAGTGCAAACAATGGAATCTGTTTCTCTTTCAATACTTTATGAAGATCCGGCCACGGTGAATATACACGTTCACACCAGGTATCTTCTCTCTGGTTAAACATATCGTACAGAATCTGAATACCCAGATGGGACATTCCGATCTCATACACATCAGGGAAACACATAGCAAAACGAATGTCCACCTGATCTTTATCCTTCATGACTGCATTGACTTCTCCGCCAATATAGCGTGCCGGCTTCTCGACAGTCATCAGGATCTCGTCTGATAAAGCTAATTTACGCATAACTCTCCTTTAAGCAAGAGAAGACACCGGTACTTACGGCCGGTGTCTTCCGTATGGTTTTTCTTCTGTTCATTAGTGACGGAAAACAATCTCTCCGGTTGCCGGATCCATGCTTTCCACAATTGCCAGAGACTCCAGCTGATAGCCCTGATCACGAAGGGTCTTTCCGCCGATCTGCCAGCCTTTTTCAACAGCGATTCCGATTCCTTCTACTGTTGCACCAGATTTTTCAATGATCTCGATCAGTCCATTGACTGCGCAGCCATTGGCAAGAAAATCATCAATAATCAGAACATGATCATCCGGACTTAAATATTTCTTTGATACGATCACGTCATAGACTCTCTTATGAGTAAAGGACTCTACTTTAGAGCTGTATACCTCTCCATCAATGTTGATGCTCTGTGTTTTTTTTGCAAATACTACCGGCACATGAAAATGTCTTGCCACGACACAGGCAATTCCGATTCCCGATGCTTCAATCGTAAGAATCTTGTTGATCGGTTTGTCAGCAAACAAACGCTTAAATTCTTTTCCCATTTCATCAAACAGTTCAATATCCATCTGATGATTCAGAAAATTGTCCACTTTCAGTACATTTCCTTCTTTTACAATACCGTCTTTTCTAATTCTCTCTTCCAGAAGTTCCATTTCTTTGCATCCTTTGTCCATTGTTATTTTTCAAAAAATGTTATTCATGTCACTTACCGGAGTCAGCTTCAGACTCCGAACATTATAGACATTCTAGCATCTGTCACCCTATTCGTAAAGTCCTAATTTTATCAGACAGTCAGAAATCTGACCTTGCAGAATATCTGATTCAACAGCTGCTTCAATCTGATCAGCTGATATATGATAGATTTCCTTTCCTGTCAGACTCATCCATGCAAAAAATCCAAACAGACACAGGCTGATAGTGAACCGGATCTTAAATGTAGTCAGAAAACCGGAGGGTATCTCTTCACCCCGGTTCTGCATATGCAGTTCCTTCGTAGATCTCCCTCCGGTTTCTCTTAATAGCTGTTCTCTGTATGCGCCCATATGCATCACCTCCGTACAATGTATGCATATGTCCCAGCTCTCATTCCGGATCTGCCACTCGTATGGCCGGCTTTTATAAGTACTCTTCTCTAGCGGTTTGCCAGTTCTTCCGTAATATCCTCCCAGGTCACGCCACGCTCTACCATCAGCACCATGGCATGATACAGGAAATCAGACATCTCATACTTGATCTCCTCTGGATCTGGATTCTTGGCTGCGATCACCAGCTCTGTACACTCTTCACCTACTTTTTTCAGAATTTTATCAATTCCTTTATCAAACAGGTAATTGGTGTAAGAACCTTCCTTCGGATGCTCTTTTCTGTCTTTGATGATCTGATATACATTTTCAAAGACTTCCAACGGATTCACATTGTTAAATTCCTTCTTTACCAGATTTCTGTAAAAACAGGTACGGTTGCCTGTGTGGCAGGCAGCACCCACCTGGCTTACCTTTGCAAGAATCGTATCATTGTCACAGTCAATGGACAACTGCTTTACATACTGGAAATGCCCACTGGTCATACCCTTGGTCCACAGCTCCTGACGACTTCTGCTCCAGTATGTCATTCTTCCGAGCTTCAGAGTTGTATAAAAGGCCTCTTCATTCATATAGGCAAGCATCAGCACTTCATCTGTTCTGTAATCCTGTACAACAACCGGCACCAGTCCATCGCTATTTGGACGGAACTGATCCCAGGAAAGACTGCTGACCAGCACATCCATCTGAAGTCCCCGGTCTGCACATTTCTGCTTCAGAGACATAAAATCAGCCACTTCCGTTGAAAAATACGCAGTTGCAATACCATCTGCCCATTTATTGGACAGTACACTGATAATATCCTCATCTGTCGCAGCCGAGCTGACGCTGATCACCGGCATCTTCTCGCCGAACGGACAGCTACTGTCTGAGCCGGACCAGAAGATCATGCTTCCATATTCCGGCAGCTTGTCTGTGTACTGAGCAGCATCCGAGATGCTGAATGCAATCTTTTCCTGTCCGAACCGCTTGGATACCTCTTCGGTCATCTCCACATTACTGGATCTTCCATAATTGAGCACCGCCTTCTGGCAGCCTGCATACAGAATCTTTTTTACATCCTCCACACGACGAATATGACCACCTGCATAGATAGGGATTTCCACCCGGCGTGCCATCTCCTTGAGCAGCAGAATATTTTTCTCATGCTCTTCATCCGAATCAGACAGATCAAAGACAAGGATTGCATCTGCACCATTGTCACTATAGAAGCCAGCGAGCTTCACGCCGTCCTGTCCGTTTACTTTCCCGTTTCTCACCGGCATAACCGGTACTAAATGTTTGATCTTCATCTTATAAACTGCCTTTCGTTGATAATACATCGGTGATTCTCGGATCTACGGACACTGCCATATCCAGTGCTTTGGCAAATGCCTTGAACATAGCTTCACAGATATGATGGCTGTTCGTTCCTGACAACACCTTAAAATGCAGATTCATAGCTGCACTGTAGGAGACTGCGTAGAAAAACTCACTGATGGTCTCTGTATCCAGTTCTCCGATCATCGGTGCAGAAAACACCGCATCTGATACATAATAAGGTCTGCCGGACAGATCCACTGCACACAGCACCAGCGCCTCATCCATGGGAAGGATACAGCTTCCATATCTGCGGATACCCTTTTTGTCCCCCACAGCTTCCTTGATCGTATTTCCAAGAACGATACCCGTATCCTCCACCGTATGATGACAGTCCACATCCAGATCACCGTCCACATAAACATTCAGGTCAAACAGACCATGTCTTGCAAATCCATCCAGCATATGGTCAAAGAATCCGATCCCTGTATCCAGTTCTGCCTGACCGGTTCCATCCAGTTCCAACGTTACACGGATATCTGTTTCTTTTGTATTTCTCTCGATACTTGCTGATCTGCTCATACACCTTCTCCTTTAGTTTTCATCTTCAAAACGCACTGCAATGGAATTAGCATGTGCAGTCAGCTGTTCAGCCTTTGCAAAATACTCGATATCCTTGTGAACACGCTGCAGTGCCTCTCTGGAATAGTAAATGATACTGGATTTCTTGATGAAATCATCCACTGATACCGGAGAAAAGAATCTGGCAGTTCCGTTAGTAGGCAGGATATGGTTCGGTCCTGCAAAATAATCCCCCAGCGGCTCACTGCTGTACTCTCCAAGGAAGATCGCTCCGGCATTCTTTACTTTCATCATCACTTCAAAAGGATTCTTTGTCACAATCTCCAGATGCTCGGATGCAATCAGATCGACGGTCTCAATGGCATCCTCCAGTGTCTCTGCCACCAGAATATATCCATAATTATCCAATGATTTGCTGATGATCTCTTTTCTGGAAAGGATTTTTACAAATGCATCCACTTCCTCTGACACCTTTTCTGCCAGTTCTTTGCTGGTAGTCACAAGGATCGCACTTGCCATCTCATCATGCTCTGCCTGAGACAGAAGATCAGCCGCCACATATCTTGGGTTGGCTGTCTCATCTGCCAGTACCAGGATTTCGCTGGGACCTGCAATAGAATCGATACTGACAAATCCTGATACAGCTTTCTTAGCCAGTGCCACAAAAATATTTCCAGGACCCGTGATCTTATCAACTTTTGGTATGCCCTCTGTTCCAAACGCCATAGCTGCAATAGCCTGAGCCCCACCTACTTTATAGACTTCATCTGCACCTGCTTCTTTTGCTGCCACCAGCACAGCCGGATTCACTTTTCCTTCTTTATTACATGGCGTACACATCACAACATGTGCCACACCAGCGATCTTCGCCGGAACAATATTCATCAGAACCGAAGACGGATACACTGCTTTTCCGCCTGGCACATAGACACCTGCACTGGCAAGCGGAGTTACCTTCTGGCCAAGCATTGTTCCCTCTGGGGTAGTATCAAACCAGCTGTACTGCTTCTGCTTCTCATGATACTCACGGATGTTTTTCAGAGACTTGCGGATTGTCTCTACCAGCTGCGGATCAATGGTGTCATAGGCTTCCTGCACTTCTGCCTCTGTCACTTTCACATTAGAAGCATCTATACCTTCCCAGTCAAACTTTCTGGTCAGTTCAAACAGTGCCTGATCTCCTTTTGTCTTTACCCGGTCCACGATCTCCTGTACCGTATCCTGGTACTGTCCATAGTTTCCCGGACTTCTTTTTAACAGGCTGTCCAGCAGATTCTGTCTGGATTCCTTGCTCAGCGTTACGATTCTCATCTTCTCTGCCTCCTATAAGACTGCTTTCAGATCTGCGATCAGCTTGCCGATCCGCTCATTTTCCATCTTCATACTGACCTGATTAACCACCATACGGGCAGACAGCGGGCAAACCTCTTCCAGGACCTGCAGTCCGTTCTCCCTGAGAGTTGATCCAGTCTCCACAATATCCACAATGACCTCTGACAACCCTACGATCGGTGCCAGTTCAATGGAACCGTTCAGTTTGATGATCTCCACTGTCTGATGCTTTCGATTGTAAAAATAATCCTTTGCAATATGCGGGTATTTGGTTGCCACACGGATCAGTTCCTGATGCTCCAGAAGCTCCTTTGCAGATTCCGGTCCGCACACGCACATACGGCATTTTCCATATCCCAGATCCAGCACCTCATACATGCGGCGGCCTTCCTCCAGAATGGTATCCTTGCCGACAATACCAATATCTGCCGCACCATACTCTACATACGTAGGCACATCCGGTCCTTTTGCCAGGAAAAATTTCAGTTTCAGTTCTTCATTTACAAAGATCAGCTTTCTGGTATCCGGGTCTTTCATCTCCTCGCAGGTGATGCCGATCTGTTCAAAAAGCTCCATCGTCTTCTTTGCCAGACGCCCTTTTCCAAGGGCAAAAGTCAGGTATCTCATCTTCTCTCCACTCCCGGTCTCTCAATCTCTTTCAGGGTCTCTGCCACAAAATGTCCATCCTTATAGTAACAAAGCTTGGACACATCCCGTTTCTTCGCATAAGCCCGGTAATCGTCAACATTCTTATCCGCATCCATGCAGAGCAGCTCCGTGTCTTCCTGCGTCTGACGGAGCTTTCCTGCACATGCGATCGCGGTCTGCGCTTCTTCCGGATAATATAAGAGAAGAGTCAGCGGACGATTCATGCCCACGCGGATATTCTGACGGTTCAATGCACTTAAGAGCCTGTCTGTCACACAGACAAATCCAATGGCTGGTGCCGGTTTTCCAAAATGATCCATCAATGTATCATAACGACCGCCCTTTGCCACCGCCTCACCAGTTCCGTAGGTATATGCCTGAAAGATGATTCCTGTATAATATTTATATTTGCTTACTACACCCAGATCGAATGTAATATATTTCTCATATCCATAGTACTCCATCAAACGGTAGATCTTCCTGAGCCGGGCAAGCGCAGCCTTGGCATCCGCAGATACCGCACAGCTTTCTGCCCGATCCAGAACATCCACGGATCCAAACAGGTTCGGAATACTTGCCAGTGCCTCTTTCAGCGGATCCGGCAATTCCAGCGGATCCAGGAGCTCTTTCACGCCAAAAATATTTTTATTGGAAATAAATTCCCGAAGTTCCAGTTCCATCTCTTCCGGAAGACCTGCTTCTTTGAGAAGGCTCTGAAAGAAATCCACATGTCCCACACTCACCTGAAACTCTTTAAGACCGGCTTTTAACAGAGATTCCACTACCAGTGCCAGCAGCTCTGCATCAGTCTCCGCACTGCCGTCACCGATCAGTTCAGCGCCAAGCTGCGTAGTCTCCTTTAATCTTCCCTGCAGTTCCGAACTGTTGATAAAGGTATTTGCCATGTAGCACAGCCGGACCGGCATGTCCTCTTCTGTGAAATATTTTGCGACTGCTCTTGCAATAGACGGTGTCACATCAGGCCGAAGCACCAGTGTATTTCCTTCCCGGTCAAAGAATTTGTATAATTCTCTGGACGGTACCGTACCGATCTCACGGCTGAATACATCGAAAAATTCAAATGTCGGTGTCTGAATATCCTCATATCCATAACTCAACAGGACCTGATGAAGCTGATCCTGAATAAACTGCTTGCGGCGGCACTCGCCATTGTAAATATCCCGTACCCCTTCCGGAGTGTGTAATATCTGTTTGTACATCGGGCTTCTCCTTTTACTTTACTATGGTAAACTGCTAATTCATTAAACAATCGTTATTATACCATGCATGTAGGAATTGTCAACTACGGATTCAAAATCCAAGCTTCAGTGCATGCTCATCTTTCCTGTTCCTGCTCAAGATCCAGACTCAGCGGTTCCAGGAACGGCACCAGATATCCTTTGCTGCTCTCAAAGAAATATGCCGGATCCAGCTCATCCATCCGAAAGCTCTTGCGTCCGCCCTCCTGCGCCCGATTCCAGAATCTCAGCAGCTGACGGATATGTAAATAGTAAAACTTCTGTTCTGATGTAAAATGAATGATCAAAAATGCTTTTCCACCCTGCCGTTCAAAGTCATCCATAAAACGCACCTGATGCTCATGCACATTCTGCATAGGAAATGTGGTCACATCACACTCCTTGGCATCAAAGCAGACCGGGATGCCCTGCACTGCTCCAATATAGTCCACAGTACTTTTCTGATCAAAATACGCAAGCGTAATATGCCGGTGTTCCTTGTCAATCTTGATGGGGGTGATCGGGGTAGGAACCTTCTGGATCAACGCCAGTCCTTTTTCCCGGTATCGCTCATTGGTCCGATTGATCATATCCTCCAGAGTCGAACCTCTCAATCCTCTGGAATTCCAGGTTGCCATAAAGGTCACATCACTTTCTGCATAATTTTATTCATCAGCTCCGGCACAGGAGCTTCCACCACTTTTTGGGACAAGTCCGTCAGCGGTGCTGCCAGTTCCGGAAACTCCAGACGCCACGCATGGAGCAGCTGACGGTTCAGTTTGAATTCTTTACGATAGTACTCATTGATCTGCACATCCCCATATTTAGGATCTCCGATGATCGGATGTCCCACAGATGCCAGATGTGCGCGGATCTGATGAGGTTTTCCTGTCACCAGCTTCACTTTTAAAAGAGTAGCCTCAGAGGAAACCTTCATTGGCTCATATTCTGTGATGATCTGAGCAGCATCTTCCACTGGAGCTTTCAGGATCTCCACCTGGTTAGACTTTTCATCCTTCCGAAGCCATCCTTCCAGCCGCTGTCCTTCCTTCATGGCACCATAGATCAGACACAGATAATACTTGTGAAGGGAGCGATCCTGCAAAAGCTCTGCCATTCTCTGCAGACCGATCATGGATTTTCCGCAGATGACGATTCCACTGGTATTCCGGTCCAGACGGTTGCATACTGACGGACGAAATGCTTTTTCTTCCAGGCTCCACTGACCGCTTTTACTAAGATACCCTAAGACATACTCATTGAGAGATACATCCTTATAGGCTGCCTTCTGGGTCAGCATGCCCGCCGGTTTGTTCACCAGCAGCACATGGGAATCTTCATATAAAATGTCCAGCTTTGCAGTTGGAAACTGTTCTTTTGCGGTCTGCTGTTTTCCTGCAAACTTTTCATAAGTCTCATCCGATAAAAAGAGGCGGATCTCATCCCCGGCTTTCAATTTTTCACTGCCATCTGCCTTTTTCCCATTTAATGTAATATTTTTCTTCCGAAGCATTTTATGGAGAAAACCGCCAGAAGCCTCTTTCAGATAACTTCCCAACAACTTTAAGAGCTTCTGTCCTTCCTCCTGCTCATGTACGGTGATTAATTTCATTGCTAAAATCTCACTTTATCATACTATACATAATATTATAATGTAATTGCCATCAACAGATATTTGACAATCTCATCGCGGCTTAAGCCTGGATAACGGTCATCCTCACGGAACGGAACCTCCTCCGGTTCTCTGGTTCCCAAGGATTCCACCCGATCCATAAATGCTCGTTTTTCCGTAAATATCTTCACATTCTGCTTATAAGAATTTTTTTTCAGAATGTCCTTGATATGCGCCTCCAGCCTGGAGCTGTCAGTGTTCTTATCACTGGCATATCCGATCACATCCCGTCCAGACAACACGATACAGTCCACATAATAATTTTTCTCATATGTGGTAAATACATTTTCATAGATGGAAATGCAGTCTCCCTTCAGCTTTTCCGTCTCCTCACACAGGCTCTTGTCCATAGAATGATATTTACCTGCCAGAAGGGCATGTACCACCTGATTGCAGCCGGGCAGACAGCCAACGATGACCATGACAGTAACCACTGTATTGCGGGTTCCGTTGATCGCCCATGCCACTAAAAATATAATGATCGGAACGGACAGAAATAATGCTGCCTTTTTCCATTCATGAGCTTTCAGTCTGTCTAAATATCCGTAGGTTCCTTTGTTTAACTTGTTCTTCATCTGTCTCTACTTCTTTCTGTGTACATTTCGGATGGTCTTTTTCTTCTGTGTCGGGCGGCGTTCCTGAGTCTGTCCCTGGTTCTGACTGCGGCTCTGCGTATTGTTACGGTCAGCAGTTCTTCCAGACAATGCTCCCCGTCCTCGACCTGCAGACCTTTTCTCCACACGTCTATTATCGTCTCTATGTGCCGCACGTCCGTCACCTCGCGCCTGATCAGGTCTTAGCAGACATTTTGGTCCATATCCGATCAGATCTTCTCTTCCTGTTTTCAGCAGTGCTTCCCGCACCAGTACACGATTTGCCGGATTCCGATACTGGATCAGTGCACGCTGCATCTCCTTTTCATGAGGATCCTTCGGAACATATACAGCTGTCATGGTTCTTGGATCCAGTCCCGTATAATACATACAGGTAGAGATGGTGGACGGTGTAGGATAAAAATCCTGTACCTGTTCCGGCATATAGCCCAGATCTCTACAGTATTCTGCCAGTTCCACAGCTTCCTTCATGGTACTTCCCGGATGGGAGGACATAAGATAGGGTACCAGATACTGCTTCAGTCCCAGACGCTCGTTCATCTTCTTATATTGTCTGCAGAACTCCTGATAAACTGCTGCCTTTGGCTTTCCAAGGCAGGCAAGTACCGGATCAGACACATGCTCCGGCGCCACCTTTAACTGCCCACTCACATGATAACGGCACAATTCTTCCAGAAATGTGCTCTTTTTGTCTGCCAGCACATAATCAAATCGGATGCCTGACCGGATAAACACTTTCTTTACTTTTGGCAATGCACGCAGTTTTCGAAGCAGTGCAATATAATCGCTGTGATCTGCTCTCAGATTCTTGCATGGTTCCGGGAACAGGCATTGCTTATGTGGACATACGCCCTTTGTCATCTGCTTCTCACAGGCCGGTGCCCGGAAGTCTGCGGTAGGTCCTCCCACATCATGGATATAGCCCTTAAAATCTGGTTCTTCAATCATCAGCTTCGCTTCTTTGATCAGAGACTCATGGCTTCTCGCCTGAATGATCCGTCCCTGATGGAAGGTCAGCGCACAGAAGGAACAGCCTCCAAAGCAGCCACGGCAGCTGACCAGACTGAATTTTACTTCGGAAAGTGCCGGAATGCCGCCTGCTGCGTCATACATAGGATGCCATGTTCTCTGAAACGGCAGATCATAGACCTGATCCATCTCTTCCATGGTCAGCGGTTCTGAAGCCGGGTTTTGCACGATAAAGCAGTTCTGAGAATAAGGCTCCACCAGCCGTTTTCCAGAAAACGGATCTGTATTGCTGTACTGAATATAGAAGCTCTCCGCATATTTTTTCTTATCTTTACAGATGCTTTCATAGTCAGGAAGCACCGTATAGTCACTGATCTCATCCAGAGAGCGCACCTTGCAGACAGTTCCCGGAATATAAGTAATGTCTTTTACCGGCATACCGGCATCCAGAGCATCTGCAATAGCAACAATCGACCTTTCTCCCATACCATAAGATACCAGATCAGCACCGCTTTCCAGCAAAATCGATCTGCGCAGGCTGTCTGACCAGTAATCGTAATGTGCCATACGCCTAAGAGATGCTTCGATTCCTCCCGCAATGATCGGCACATGCTTATATTTCTGACGGATCAGATTACAGTAGACGATCACTGCCCGATCCGGCCTTTTTCCCATCTCTCCGCCCGGTGTGTAGGAATCCACTTTTCTATGCTTCTTTGCCACCGAATAATGATTCACCATGGAATCCATATTACCGGCGCTGACAAGGAACCCAAGCCGTGGCTCTCCCAGTGCCATGATACTTTCCGCATGACGGAAATCCGGCTGGGCAATAATCCCCACCTGATAGCCATGACTCTCCAGCAGTCTGCTGATGATCGCCGGTCCAAAAGATGGATGATCCACATAGGCATCACCGATCACATAGACAAAATCCAGCTGATCGATACCCCGCTCCTCCATATCCGCTCTGCTCACCGGCAGAAATCTCATTCTGTCACTCATTCTTATCAGTTCCTCTCTGCTTCGTCAGACCTTCCAGTTCTGCTTCTGTCAACGGCCGGTACTCTTCCGGCGGCAAGGTCTCGTCCAGCACCAGACTTCCCATGGACAGACGCTTTAAGTAGGTCACTTTGCATCCCACCGCTTCAAACATTCGCTTGATCTGATGAAACCGTCCTTCGTGGATCGTAACCTCGATCTCACTGACCGGACCAGATAACAGGATCGTCAGAACTGCCGGCAGTGTCTTCTTCTCGTCTCCAATATCCAGACCCTCACGGAACTGCTTAACATGTTCCTCAGTGACCTGTCCATCGATCTTTGCATAGTAAGTCTTATCCACATGCTTTTTCGGGGACAGCAGCCGGTGTGCCAGCTCACCGTCATCGGTCAAAAGCAATAAGCCTTCCGTATCTTTGTCCAGTCTTCCCACCGGAAACAGACCATTTTTCCGATCTTCCGGTCTCACAAGATCCAGCACCGTCTTCTCCCGGTTGTCTTCGGTTGCAGATACCACACCCGCCGGTTTATGGAGCATCAGATAGATGTTCTTCTGATAAAATGCTTTTTTTCCCTGACAGAGAATCTGATCTGTTGTCTCATTGATCTTTAATTCAGGCTTTTTTACCACTTCTCCATTAACCATGACCTGTCCTTTTTTCAACAGATCTTTCACCTGGCTTCTGGTGCCAAATCCGGTCTCACATAAATATTTATCCAGGCGCATCATGCGTTCATCCTCCAGCCGGAGAAATATTTATTCCGAAGAGTTCCACGGATCAGCTTTCCCCAGCCCAGCGGATACCCATCCACACATACCAGCTGCCAGCCTGCATCTTTGGTACTCTCTCCATCCTCAATCTCGATGGTCTCTCCCTTCAGATAGCGGATGATCCGCTCGTCTGTAGCTGGAAGATCGATGACTGATGCATATTCCTCCTTTTTCAGAACCATGGCAAATGCCTGACTCGGCTCAAATCGTTTTTTCAGAAGTTCACCCATATAAAGACCGGAGCGTAAGAATCGAAGCCCTTTGCAGCCGCTTAAGCCCTCCGGCATCAAAAATACTTTGGTATCTTTGATCTGAATTCTGGTTGTATCAACAGGCATGGACACATCTTTCAGAAAATCTGTCAGCTCCTGCGGAAGCTTCGACGGTTTTCCAGCTGACTCCAGCGCATTTGGCGTACGCTCTCCATCTTTCTGAAGCAATGCCAGAAAATGTCCCTCCCCATCGATCTTATGAGGAAACAGACGAACACATTTTTCCAGTGGAAATGTACTGTCCACCAGTTCTGGCTGTCCTGGCGCAAAGCCTTCACTCTGCGGAATATCCAGCAGATGGAACTCCGGATGATTGCTCAGAAAATAATCCATGCTTCCTTCATTTTCCAGTTTAGAGAAGGTACAGGTAGAATAAAGCATGGTTCCACCCGGCTTCAGCAGATTTGCTGCCTGATCCAGGATCTCCCGCTGCATTTTGGAAAACACCTCCGGTCCCTGACGTTCCCACGCCGGGATCATATGAGCCTGTTTCCGGAACATTCCCTCACCGGAGCATGGAGCATCGATCAGGATTTTATCAAAATATTCATGAAAATACCGGTCTAACTTGTCTCCCATCTCACTGGTCACCAGAATATTTGGGAGACCAAATACTTCCAGATTCTTTAGCAGAGCTTTTGTCCTGGATGCGCTGGCATCGTTGGCGACCAGCAGGCCCTCATGGCGAAGCTTTGCACCAAGCTCCGTTGCTTTTCCACCCGGAGCCGCACACAGATCCAGTACCCGTTCTCCCGGCTCCACCGGAAGGACACTTGCCGGCGTCATGGCACTTGGCTCCTGAATATAATAAAGACCTGCATAGTAATAAGGATGCTTTGTCGGCGCATCCTCTTCTGTATAATAATATCCATTGGGAGTCCATGGTACTCTCCGAAGAGTCTTGAATGGGCTGATCCTCTCAAATTCCTCGACAGAGATCTTGGAAGTATTAACTCTTAAGCCTGTAAACTTCGGTTTCTCGTAGCTTTCCAGATATTCTGGAAGCTCCGGACCTAATATTTCTTTCATTTGTTCTACAAATATCTGTGGAAGATTCATCTGTTACTATTGCATTCCTTTCCGATTAATGTACTTCTAATTTCTCGAACATTTTTCTGCATCAATGGCAAGCACAAACATGAGCACGTACAGCGCATCCACCGGATCCTGAATATCCAGCACGTATGTATCAGTCAGATGGAAGATCTCCTTGGAAACGGAGGCCACACTCCTGCCATAAGCATCGGTGATCGTATAATCCCACTCCAGAAAATCACCCTTCACATGCCAACCATTAAAATCAATATTATACTTCGGCTTAAATAAAGACAGATCTTTGCTGATGTATCCAATACAGCGATCACCCTCATAGATTTCAAATTTTGGAAGCAAGGTCAGTACTTTCTGTTTTACTGTCCCCACTTCCCATCCGGAAGCATCAAATATCTTCAGGCAATGCCCCCAGGCGAACTGTCCTTTGACCACATACACTGTATTTTCATTTTCATCATAAATATCATAGCTGTCAAACCATGAAAACATGCGCTGTTTAAATAGTAATCTCATATCTTTCCCTGCAGCCTTTCCTTCAGCAGCGTATTCCGCCGGTTGACTGTTACATGATGTACTGCATAGGAAATGGCTTTCTTCGTTCCTACCAGTACCAGTATTTTCTTTGCTCTCGTGATGCCTGTATAGATCAGATTCCGCTGAAGCATGACATAATGATTCATGAGCACCGGCATCACGACAATCGGATATTCACTTCCCTGTGCCTTATGGATCGTAGTTGCATAAGCATGAACCAGTTCATCCAGCTCCGATGCATCATATTCGATCAGATGTCCGTCAAAATCCACCTGAAGTGTCCGCCCCTGAATATCCACAGAGGCAACGATTCCGATATCTCCGTTAAATATCTCTTTATCATAATTATTACGGATCTGCATGACCTTGTCATTAACCCGGAATATATAACCACTGCGCCGTAAGCCATCGCCCGTCGGATTCAAAGCCGCCTGTAATGCCAGATTCAGATTGGTCGCACCTACCACGCCTTTCTGCATCGGTGTGAGCACCTGGATCTGAGAGGATGGTGTCTGGTAATATCTGGATAGCTTCGTCTGCACCAGATTCACGATCTCAGCCACTGCTTCTTCCGGATCCTCCTTTTCTGTAAAGAAGAAATCGGTCGTCTTCCCGTTAGACAGATCCGGCATCAGTCCTTCATTGATCCGATGAGCATTCATGATGATCCTGCTGGACTGCGCCTGTCGGAAAATCTTCGTCAGACGCACTACCTTACACACACCCGAATCCATCAGGTCCCGCAGTACATTTCCTGCCCCCACCGATGGAAGCTGATCAATATCACCCACCAGCACCAGACGCATATGTGGAGGAATGGCGCGTAGCAAAGCATTCATCAGCACAATATCGATCATAGAACACTCATCTACGATCAACACATCCCCTTCTAGCGGATTCTCTTCATTTTTCTGATAACCTTCCGGCGGTTTTGCTTCCAGCAGCCGGTGGAGCGTCTTTGCTTCCAGCCCTGTTGCTTCCGTCATCCGCTTGGCTGCCCGCCCTGTCGGTGCCGCCAGCAATATGTTCAATCCAAATGTCTGATATGCGGAAATGATGCCTCTGACAGTGGTGGTCTTACCTGTTCCTGGACCACCCGTGAGCACCATCACTTTGCAGGTCGCCGCCTGTCTGATGGCCTCCGCCTGTACCTCATCATACTCCATCTGCAGTTTCTGTTCAATCTTTCTGACATCTATGGAAAGCTCCTGATTGCCGGTCTTCTCCCTGGCAGCCATTAAGGATTTCCACAAAGGATCCTCCGCCGGAGCCTCCAATAACCGCTTCAGCTTTCCAGCCGTTCCCGTCTCCGCATAATAAAATGCCGGCAGATAGATTGCCTGTTCTTCTTCCGCGATCTTCTGTCCGAACAGATCCTGATCTGCCATCATCTGATCCAGCGTCATGATCACCGAAGACTCTTCCGCCTCCAGAAGTTCCGTCGCCCGGTCGATCAGCTGCTTCTTTCTGGCATAGACATGTCCTTCATCCGCCAGACTGCTCAGTGTATATAAGATTCCACTCCGTAATCGTACAAAGGCTTCTTTTTCAAATCCCAGCTTCTGTGCGATCCCATCTGCTGTCCGAAATCCGATGCCCCAGATATCATCTGCCAGCCGGAATGGATTTTCTTTCACCTTTTCAATACTTTCATTGCCATACTGTCGATAGATCTTTGCTGCATATGCAGTACTGACTCCATGATCCTGCAAAAACAGCATGACATTTTTAATCTCTTTTTGCTTCTGCCAGCTCTCTTTGATCTGCCGGATCCGCTTCTCGCCGATTCCTTCTACTTCCTTCAGACGGGAGATCTCGCATTCAATCACATCCAGTGTCTCCGTGCCAAACAGTCCTACGATCCGTTTGGCAAATTTCGGTCCAACACCCTTGATCAGACCAGATCCCAGATATTTTTCAATTCCATATATAGTTGCAGGGAGTGTCTCCTCCCAAGTCTCAGCCAAAAACTGCCTGCCATACTTACTGTCCACCTTCCAGTTGCCATAGATCAGCAAGACAGATCCTACATTTACATCCAGAAGACTTCCGATGACCGTCACCAGATCCTTATGATTCTTGACCGCACATTTCAGAACTGTGTAACCGTTCTCCGGATTCTGGTAAGTGATCCGCTCAACCACACCACGAAGTGTCACCGTGGGGTGCGCGGGCTTCGCTGACTGCTTCGCGATCCCATTCCTGTCTGCAGCATTTCCTTCGGTCTTTGAGACGCCAGTATTGTCCGTCTCTGCCTTCCGCCCTGTATATTCATGCTGTATCGCCCGCTTCTTACGCATCTCAGCTACCATCCGCTCGTAGACCTGCTGGTTCATGCGGCAGTCATTGAGTGCCCGGTGTGCTCCCTCCGGCGATATGCCATAATACTCTGCCAGATCCACCAGCCGATGTCTGGGAAGTTCTGACAGATGCCGTCTTGCCACCTTCAACGTATCTACATAATCATTAGGAACCAACTCTCCGTAATATTTCTCTGCATCACGCCAGATGAATTTCATATCGAAGCTGGCAATATTGTGTCCCACCAGAGTCAATCCTTCTGTGAAATTCAAAAATTCCTGCAGTACCTGTGAAAACAGCGGACAGTCAGCCACCATCTGATCTGTAATGCCATTGACCTGGCTGGCTCCTGCCGGAATGTGCCTTCCAGGATTGACCAGTGTGCTGAACTCATCCACCACCTGACCGGAACGCACCTTCACCGCAGAAATCTCCACCACCTCATCAAAGGTGCGGGAGATTCCGGTAGTTTCCAGATCGAATACCACATAATCCGGAGTATATTTATTCAGTTGGATTCCCTGTTTCTGTGGCATTCGTCTGTTCCCCTGTCATTTATCATTACGGCTCCAGCATGATCTTCAGAATCTCCACATCGGTAGAACGCATGCCTTCTCTTCCCATCCGTCCAAAGCTCTTGATAGTTGCTTCTACATCTTTTTTCACCAGACCTTCACCGCTCTGGAAGCCTCTGTGCTCTGCTGCCATATAATACGCCATGATCGCTGCATCTACAGATGATGCTATCTTGGCTGCACAGGAAGCTTTCGCTCCATCACAGACAATACCGGATACATTGGCCAGTGTATTCGTGATCGTCTCAGCAATTGTATCAAAATCCGCTCCGTGCAAATAGGCAATACCGGCACCTGCTCCTGTGGCAGCTGACACTGCTCCACAATATGCACTCAGCTTTCCAAGCTCATTTTTCTGGTAAATCGCCACCAGATTGGATAATACCAGCGCCCGATATTCCTTTTCCTTATCGGCAAACAGATAATCCGCAAATACCGCCACCGGAAGGCTGACCGTCATTCCCTGATTGCCGCTTCCAGAATTGATCATAACCGGAAGTACGCAGCCGTTCATTCTTGCATCACTTCCCGCTGCCGGAAGGGCTTTGGCACGATTTCGTACATCATCACCATAATATTTCAGAATCGTTGCCCCTACATTTGCTCCGTAGGATTTTGTCAGACCTTCTTTGGCAATGCTCATGTTATAAGCCAGCTGCCGGTCAATCAGATCCTTGATCTCATCGATCTTCACTGTCTGGGCAAATTCATAAATATCTTTCAGATTCAGAAGTGTCCTGTCTGTGGAAGCTGCACTGTCTGCCTCCATCTCCTTGGAAAAGATCACCTGTCCGTTTTTCTCCAGTCGTACAATATTCGTATGGGAAAATGCGATCTCCGCCAGTGCGGTATCCTCACCAGCCTTCAGTTCTACGATAATCTGCAGATTGGATACCCCTTCCAGCAGTTCCACATGACAGATCTTCTTTTTCAGGAGCTCTCTTGTAATCTTAAGATCCTCATCTGTCACATCCACCAGCACTTCCAGTTTCTTCTCTGCATTACCGCCTACAGCTCCAAGAATGGCACTGGTTTCAATCCCTTTTAAGTCTCCTGTCGTAGGAACAATGACAGCCTTCACATTTTTGATAATATTTCCACTGCATCTCACCACGATCTCCTCTGGCAGCTTTCCAAGAATCTCACGGGCTTTTGCTGCCGCATAAGCAATGGCGATCGGTTCGGTACATCCAAGTGCCGGAACCAGTTCCTCCTTCAAAATGGCTATATATTCTTCGTAAACGTGCTGATCCATCTTCTGTTCAACCCTTTCCACATGTATTTCTCCTATACCCTTTACACTATACAATATTTCATGAACTTTTCCAATAAAAAAATACCCCTCCCTGATCTGATGATCCTGTTCACCAGATTTTTACATATATTTTACGTTGCTGCGCTAGTGTTTTTTACATACGCCTGCCTATAATACAGGCATAAAAGAGAGGTGTAAAGAATATGAAAAATCCAAATGTATGTAGAAAAATTATGTATGCGCTTATATTTAGTGGTCTGATCATTGCCAATGGTTCCGCTGTCTTATTCGGAACAGATACCATGTCACCCGGATTCATCATGGGTGGGTTTGTAGCGGTTATCGGAATCGTTTTCGGATTCCTGACTGTCCGTTGCCCTCACTGTGGAAAGCTGTTGAATCTGAAGGGCTGGGACACCGAATATTGTTCACACTGCGGAGAATCCGTAGTGCTTGAAAAAGCTGATAAAGCCCTTGATTGTAAGTCCTCTAAGGAATTTGCCTGACAAGAAAACAATCGTATCAACAAATAAGAAGCCAGCAAAGCCCTTTGGGCAATGTTGACTTCTTTTTATATTTTATGGTTGCATCATATCCAAACTTTTTTGGCGCTTTTTCCTTCGATATGTTATACTCAGACTGACAGAAAAACTTCATGAAAGAAAGGTTTCCTCTGGGGAAGAACTGCAGGGAACCTCATTCATATAATAAAGTAATCTATGTTTTTTAAGGAGTTTTTTATGGCTGTATCCAATTATTTGTCCGTTACCGGAATCGTACAAAGCGTTTCCAACCAGTCCGACAACTGCTGTAATCTTCAGGTTTCCCTGATCACAGAAAACGGGATCGTAAACCTGATCGTTACCCCGGAAACCTATGTGGTAAACAATCTGCGCCTGATGCGGGGCATGTCCATTATTGCCTTTTATGACGCAGATGCACCTGCTGTTCTGATCTTCCCACCCCAGTACAGGGCACTGGTGATCGCGCAGAAATCACCCAGGGAAATGTGGATGGTTTCTGCTTAGTTACCAGCGACAGCGATTTTACAAGGCTTGCCATGCGTCTTCGGGAAGCCAATATGTATGTCATCGGCAAAATCACACAAGAAAAGGAACTGTACAATTTTGGAAAATACAAATATGTTGTTACAAATCTAAAAGGAAATGTCAGCAAATCAGATAATCAATAATACATTACAACACAAAAAAGAGCATCACTACGATGCTCTTTTTTGTATCATAAATTATGATTAAAATATCTTCTCCCACCAGCTCATCTTCTGACCGGTAATCTTAAAGGTTACTTTCTTCACACCGCCGTATTCTCCCTTACCAAGAATGAATACCGTTGCAGTTCCCTTCTCAATATTATTGGAATATTCCACTTCATAACATGCAGGATCTAATGGCACATACTGTGTTTTATTACCCACTTTTGTTTTTACGGTTACCACGGGAACTGGAGTAATTTCCTTTCCGGTGTATTCTGCAGAAGGTATTTTATCTACTTTTACCGTAGTAATACTCTTGGGATATACCTCATAGAAAGAAGTAAAACTGCCGCTGAAATTTCCCACACCTTCAACAGTTACACTCATCTTTACTCTCTCACCAGATGCATCCACCTTGTCTCCTTCAAACGCTTTATAAGCTCTACGGGTTTCATCCCATATTTTATAACCGACAATCTTGTAATCTGTTTTTATCGCAAGCTTCTTTCCCGTATTTTTGTCAGAAACAGAAAGTTTAGGAATATAATTATTCTTTTTATTCTTGTATAAGACGTCTTCCGTTGTAATAGCGTTCTGTTTTGAAATATCCGCTCCTACGATGGTAAACTTTATAGATGCGTTCTTGGTATTTCCGGTAAAATTGCCCACACCCGTAACATACAGGGAAGGTGCTTTTTTATCGGAAGCAGATGCTATTTTTTTATTATTGGTATAGGTCACCTTATACTCGGTTCCTTCACATAACAAATCACTTCCAAAATACACTTTGACGTCCGGAGTTGCACCGTTCTTAGAATAGGGTACCGCATCAGCATTATCCAATACAACGTTAAACTCGCTTGCCTGAGCCTTACTTATGGTGTAAGTCTTGGTCACGGAGCCGGTGTATTTTTTTATACCCGTAAAAGTCACCTTAAACTTGCCCGCATTCGTTCTGTCTCCGGAATAACTGATTGTATAGTCCAAACCTTCCACCAATGCGACCTCATTATCGGAAATAGTATAGTTCACACCGTATGCTACACTATGCTCTGTTTCTTCATAAACGAAATGCTCTAACTGCTTCACCATCTTGGAAGTAAGCTTGGTTCCCGTAATCTTATAGGTTTTGGTGGCTACACCGGTGTAATCTCCCTTACCGGTAATGATTGCCGTAGCCGTACCGATTTTTTCGTAATCAGCAAAACTTACGGTATAGTCTACATCTTTTTCAAGAATGGTCGTTCCGTCTTTTACGGTAATTGTTTCCGGATAGGTTTTTCCCGTATCTGCATTGTAAGGATAGGAACTCTTGTCCAGTGTAATTTTAACCTTGGAAATCAGTTTGCCGGAAATGTACTGTTTGACTGTGGTACTTCCGATAAAGTTCTTACCTGCACCAACTATGGTAATATCATACTCTCCATTCTCCTGATATGCGCCGGTAGCAGTGTCCTTGTATTCCAAGCTGTATTCTTTCGATTTTACGGATAATGTCTTACCGTTAAACTTAACAGCAGGTACACCATTTAACTTATTTCCCGTATACTTCATATAAACCGGGCTGATGGTAAGAATCTTCTGTAACCCTTTATCCGCCTTGTAATCATCCAGATTAACCGGGTTAATGGTAAAGGTCTTACTTACGCTTCCCGTAAAATTACCCTTACCTTTAATGATTACAGTGGGGGCAATGCTCTTTCCCTTGGCATTTACCGCATCAGATGCTGCCGCATTGATATTATTTTTATAGGAGATGCTATAATCCTCTTCTGTGAGAAGCTGATCTCTGTAATATACATTTACTTCCGGCTTTAATGCCTTGCCGTTATAGTACTGTACGGGAATCTCTTCCATCCAAAGGCCATCAGGTACGGTTTCTTCGTATACCACTGTCACGGTGATGATTTTTTTGTCCACTGAAAGGATACAATCCAAGGAAGTAATTCCAACATCTCCGCTATCCACAGATACTTCGATATCTTCAGGGAATGTCAAATCACCCAGTGCATGTAACGCAAGAGTCGCTGTATATTCCGTACCTCCCTTGAAGTACCGGTCATAGGGACTCCAGTTCAACTGTGGACAGGACACTAAAATATCTGTAATGACATAACCGTAAGTTGTATCTGAAATAACTACCTGTGTGTGCTCCGCAGAAGCACCATCTAAAACGGGAGCTGGGAATTCCAGAGTGAGTTTTTCCGGAATCAATGCGGTGGGAACGGCAAGAGACTGTACATCACTGTTACACTTCTCTTCCGCATTCACGCGCACAATGGTCACTGTGGTTCCTGCCCAGTCGGTATCCATAGCTACACCATATCCGTCAAAACCAATCATGGCTTCCGGGGTATAAAGTGTATCGTTAATCAGATAGGTTGCGCCCTCTTTCAGACCGCCGATATATCTACCGCCGGTGGTCACATAAGCTTCCGGCTTCTTTTCTTTGATATAAACATCACAGCTATTCTTCAGATTACCGATTTCTGTTGTAGCGGTAACCTTTGTCTTACCCGCCTTATTCAATGCGGTAAGCGTCACTGCACGCTGATTGGATTCTCCGGCAGTTTTATCCACATCTCTCAAATACTGCAAATCTACGGTCCAACTCACATCACAGCTGTCTGCATTCACAGGCAGTATGGTTGCAACCAAATCCACGCTTTCTTCCTGGTTGAGAATGATTTCTTTTTTGTCAAGACTCATACTCTCTACCAGAACATTCCATGTGATGGCTCCGTAATTCACCTTAAAGGTTGCACTTTCGCCACCTGAGGTCACCTTAATCTTAGCAACACCCGCATCATGAGGTGCGGTAGGTTCTCCTTTTATATAACCATTGGTAGCATCAACAGATAAACCATCGGGCAAGGGCGCACTATCTTCAGCCAATGCAAATGTATAGTCCCCTGTTCCGCCTACACAGCCTTCAACCCAGTAAGGTCTCTGGTTATAAGCAACACCTACCTTGCCTTCCGGCATATCAAATAAAGCACTATCCATAAATTTAAAAGGAAGATTACTCTCTGATTTTACCAGCACAAAGTCCTTAAGGGGAGCACCTGTACTATCGCAAATATATCCACCGTAAAAACCTCCCGCCGGCTTTGTATAGTAACGCCACAGAAAACTGTCCTGACCCTGTACGGTCCATTTTGCTTTTGAAGCATTTATTAGGTATGTAAGATACCCTTTGACCGTAACATTACCCGTCATATCATCATTAAGAGAAAATGTATTCTCAATATTATGTGATGCTCCTTTTGCAGTCAGTTCTATATTGCCGCTGCTTTCCCCTGTATAAAAGGAATAGGCACCATAGGAACCGTCGTATGTTGAATCAATGGATACAGATACAGTTCCACTTGTGTAGGAATAAACCGCACTATTCATACCTGCCATGAATTCTCTATTTCCTTCATCGGACAAATCCACTGATACAATCGCGTCATTATAAAAATATGCCCAGCGTCCGATACCGTAGAGCGCTGCCTCCTTGGAAGTACCTTTCAAAGTTACGGTTCCGCCGTTGATAGTTACAGCTTCTTCCTGCCCATAAGAGCATGTTTCAAGCAACGTTGTGGATACCGTAGCATCTGTTACGGAGACTGTAAGACTATCTTCTGCAGGCGAAGTGGTATCATCAATGGTCAATGCACCATCTGCCTTAATACCATATCCCAAATCTGCCGGAACCGTAATCGTATTCTCTCCATCCAGCACAATTTTCAAATCACCAAGTGCGTAAATGGATTTTCCGGCAAATCCGCTGAGTGTCAGAGTACCGGTTTCTCCATCCAGACTCCACCCACCTTCTTCATCTGTTTTAGAAGTATTTACAAGCTCTGTAGCCTCACCTTTGCCGTCATCCACATATACGGCAACGACGGACTGTTCCGAACTTTCCTCTTCCAAAACGTTCAGCACTCCGATACCTTCCCCATCTTTCACTTCTTCCAGTACTGGTTCCGAACTTTCCTCTTCCAAAACGTTCGGCACTTCTGCTGCCGATACGGGCAATGCCGGTGTTATACATCCAAACAGTAACAGCAATGCCATTCCAAAAGCAAAAAACCTTTTCTTCATGATGTTCCCCCTTTTTATTTACATTTTAAAACTATATCTATATAAAAAAGAATAGCATATTTTCAAAAAACATACCCTACCGATGCTGTAATCAGTTTGATCTTTACAAAATTGCAGCTCAGCCCTTCTTTACAGGTCATCCGGCATGGCTTCACAATAAAAGTATTCCTTCCACTGGTCGGTCATAACGCCGCCAGCAGCACCCATTGCAGCTCTGATAAGTCCCATAATGATCCTCCTATGTCAGGGGCGGGCAGGGCCCGCCCCATTTTGTACAGATAAATCAGGTCGTTATTTGTCGGCCAAGGCGGCCTTGTACTCCTCATAGCGGGGCGGCAGCTCTTCGAGCTCCTCGTTCCACTCGGTGCCATCCAGCCTCATGTAGAAGCTGACCGCACAGGCCGTGCCGTCCTCGCCCTCGTAGTCATACATGAACAGCGAGATGCTGTCGTTATACGGGTACAGGTTGAACTTATACGCATCGCTCTCGGTTATGTTCTGGCCAAGCACCCAGTCGTAATCATCCAGGATAGGCTCGATATGGTCATCATAGACATTGACCCACATCGTGATGACCGGGGCATCGGGCATACCGTCACGGAAAACCTCAAAGTAGTGGCTGCCGTCCTCGCTCTCACCGATGTAGCCCCAGCAATCGTAGGTGTCGGTGTCAAAGTAGTCGCGGTTCGGTACATTCTTGTAGTTTTCCATCCGGAACCAGCCGTACCAGCTGGTGTTGCCCAGATCTGCATAGGTGTTGCCGTCGTCGTAGGAATAGGGCGGATCCGGCTCGTTGGGGCCGTCGCCGTCGTCCGGGTCAAAGTCATCGCCGCCATTCAGCAAGGCGGGGTCGATTTCAGGCTTGGTGTCGCTGCGCTTAAAGATCATGGTCATGCCGTCATACTCAATCGTCAGCAGGTCGCCCTCGCGGGTGTAGGTCATGGCAGGGGTGTTGGGGTCGGTCAGCGCGTAGAAGTTGCCGTCCTTCCATTGGAAGGTGACAAAATCCTCCATGTAGGTTTCGCCGGTGCCGTCCGCACGCAGCTCCATGTAGAAGTCCTCCATATCGACGAGGGCAAGTTCCTCCTTGGAGAGGGTGTACTCGCTGTCGGAGGCGGATTCCAGCACGTAGATGCCCACGTCGGTGTCGGTCTGGGTGGTCTGTGTCATGTCGCCGCCGTCGGTGGGCTGCTGCTCGACAGTGTCTTCCTTGACAAGATAGAGCGTCACGCCCTGGCCGTGCACATCGGTCAGCGTTATCAGGCCGTTTTTCAGGGTGCCTGTGCAGGTCAGACCGCTGCAATCCAGCTGCAGGGTGTCGCCACTCAGCGTCCACTTGCCGTAGGCTTTGGTACCGGCTACCGTTGCAACGCACTTGCCCTTGTCGTTCAAATCCAAGGTAAAGCCGCTGCCAAAGGCTGTGCCGATCTCGCGGGTGGAACCACCTGTCTCGGCGCGGGTCGCCTTCCAGGTTCCCTGGTTGGGGTCGGCGGCGTTGGGCTTGCCTGTGCGCAGGGAACCGCTTATCATTGTAACAATGATCATCAGCAGGAACACCACGGGAATGGCAAGCAGAATCAGCCGCTTCGGGCTTAGCGGGACGCGGCGGCGCGGGGGCTTGCCGCCGGGGGCAACGTTGCCGTAAGGGTTGCCGACCGTGCCGCCGGGCGGGGGCGGTGCGCCGGCTGCGTTGCCTGCGTAGGGGTTGGCCGGGCTTGGCTGCGGGGCAGCGGGCTGGGGTGTTGCAGGCTGCTGCGGGGTCGGGGGCACCGGTGCTGGTGCGGGTGTCGGTTGCGGAACAGCTGCGGGCTGTGCGGGTGTCTGCGGTACGCAGACTTTTGCTCCGCAATTTTCGCAGAATTTAGTACCGGGCTTTAACTCGGCACCACATTGCGTACAAGTTGCCATAGTGTCTGCCTCCTTTACAAGATAATCGTATCAGATTTTTTATTCGTTTGTCATTTCAAACCAAACAGATTCGTCCTTTGGCAGGTTCAGCAGGGATTCCCCGCCGATATGCCTTACGTAAAAGCCGCCGTAATCGGTGGGCATCATGGCCAGGGTTTCGCGCTGTGCGCGTCCTAAATCCATGCGGTACAGCGAAATGCTGCAAATCCAGCCGCGGTCATCCATGCCAAGGTAGGTGATGCCGCTGTCCCATGTGGCGGGTTCTCGGGTTTCGTTTCGGTATTCGCCGATGTAGAAGTTCGGCTGATCCTCGCAAATTTCAAACCAGGTACCGGTGTAGTCGCTTACATACGAGCCAACCAGGTTGGGAAGTCCTATCGGGTCGGCAATGTGCATAGCCTCAACCAGATTGTACTTTTCGTTATCGCGGCTGACTGCGTACACGGTTGTGTACTCGGCCTCGAAATCTGCATCGTAGGCGGTTCCGATCTCAAATTTGACAATCTCGTTGATGCCGTACAGCGGGCCGCCGTTGACCATGGTGCCGCACTGTGCGCCGCTGATGACGTCGATGTACTCAACGTTGCCGTTCTCGGTCAGAAGGAACACGTAGGGGGCGTAATCCTGCCCGACGCTGGTCATAAGCATCTTTACATAATTGCCGTAACAGCCGCTTACCGTAAACTCGGTCTTGTCGCCCAGCTCGTACCATTCCTTCATGGTTTGGTAGGTAACTGCGCCGTCGGTGGATACATAGTCGGTCAGGGCGCGTACCGTCACCTTACCTGTGGCGGTCACATCGCAGGTAAACCATTCGTCCTGCCCGTGCAGCACCTGGCCGCTGGCCTGCCGCTTGTTGGGGTCAACCTGAACATCTGTCCAGTACATTCCCGACCCGGCGGGGGTGTACATCGGCACGGTGACCACCAGACCGTCGGTATAATACGGAAACAGAGAATAATAGGTAAATACATTGTCAAGCTCGCTCAGGCTTTGCACGCGCATCTTCTTCAGCATGGCGGCATACGTGAGGTCATCTCCGCCATAGTAAAGGTCAAAATGCTGTGCTGTGGCGCGTTGCAGCGCGTTCAGGGTCTTTGCGCTGTCGGTGTAGCCCATGTATTCGAGCAAATCCAGGTTGGTAAGTTCCTGCCCTGTGGCAAAGTTGTAATGGTAGCTGCCCACATCGTGGTTATACATCGTGTCGGAGCTGGTCACCTGCAGGGTCAGCACGGGGCCGGTCCAGTTGCTGACCCAGATGATGAAGTTTGTGTCGATGAAATCATTGCGGGAACGGGCATCCAGGGCGCGCTCTACCAGATAGCCGTATCGGTAGTCGATCATCTCGTTGATATGCTGTGCGTCCTCGGTGTCATCGTCAATCTGCGGTACCTCATAAAAATAGGTGTCCTCGATGCCGTAGGGGTTGGTGTAGGTAAAGCGCTCGTCGTACAGCGGGATAATGCGGGAATCGTCCAGCCTGCGGTTGTTTTGCGGCTTGGCGGCGTCCTCGTCGATCTGAACGGTCGGGGTCGCATCGTCGGGCGGCTCGGCTGTCGGTTCGGTTGTCGGGGCGGAAACCGACGGCGCGCCGGAAAATGCCGAAACAGGCGGGGCGTTGCTGCGCCCGCAGCCCGCTGTAATCAGCAGCAGGGCCGCCGTCAGGGCTAACAGTTTTTTCATGGTCGGTTTACCTGCCTTTTCGTTGCGGGTAGTGTGCTGCCTTAGCCAAAGGTGACGCTGCTCAGCACGGCGTCGCCCTCAGAGCCGGGGTCAATGTCCACGCCGGATATCCTGATGCTCAGCCAGCCGCCGGTGGGCATTTCGCCGAAGTATTCCGTCCACAACATACCCACGTATTTGTAGGTGCGTCCCTGCAATTCTACGCCGCCGATGGTGCACGGGGCAAGCTCCTCCACATTTTCAAAGTCGTCGTAATAGTAATTGATTTTGTCCAGACTGGCTTTCAGCTCAAAGAGCATACGTGGGTCGCCGGAGAAGATATGGCTGGGGTCATCGGTCGGGAACAGCTTGAGATCCCCGAAACTGGTCGAGGCGGACTTGTACCAGCCCTGGTCGGGGCAGGTCACGTTGAGCACCAGCGTAAAGTCCGTGCCGAATGCCTCCAGGGTCTGGGTGTTCAGGCCAGCGGCCGATGGATAATCAGGATTGTTCGCAGGAGCGGAAGCAGGGGCCGGTTCGGCGGTGGCTTCCGACTCCGGCTCTGCAGCGGGCTCCGATGCAGGCTCGGATGCCGTGTCGGTCTTGGGTTTCTCCGGGGTCTCGGGCTTGGGCTCAACAGCCGGCTCGGTGGTCTGGGCTTTCAGTTCGGTCAGGCCGGAATCCACCTCGGAGGTGACATCCCCCTTGGAACAGGCGGTCAAAGCCAAAAGCATGGCGGCTGCCAGCGCGGCAGCGAGGGTACGTTTTACCTTTTTCATAACTGTCCTCCTTGTCATAAACTGTCGATCATTGCGCTTAGATAGGCCGGCGAGACGGAAGCGTAGACGAAATCATCGACAATGTGGTCCTTTTTTGCCAGGCACACGGCGGTGGCCAGTTCGGGATATTCGGCCTCATCCACAAGCAGTACCGTTTTACAGTACGGGCAGACATCCCGCAGGTCGTTTGCCAGCAACAGCCTGTCCTGCAGGGTGCGCGGCGGATGCGGACAGACCTCCAGCAGCAGGACATCCGCCCTGCAGGAACGGCATAGCTTTACAATATCCTTTGTCTTAGGGCCAGCGTTTTGCACCTGGAAGTCCGGCCTGCCCTGTTTCAGTGCCATTGTCAATGCGCTCGTCATCACAGAGTATCGCGCGTCCAAAACGATCCTCCGCACGGCGCAGCCCTCCTTCCCTGCAAAGAATACGATTTGTCACTTTCATCATACAGGAATCGGACTATTTTTGCCCCCACCATTTGGATAGTTTTTGAGCTTTTCTCCGCTTTTTTTCAGCACTATTGCAAAAAAGTGCAGATTGCGTCATAATGGTACTGGAAAGAAACTGACGGGTGATCTACCCTTTGGAAAGGACAGGCGCTATGACAAAGGTACGGCTTGGTAATCTGTGTTTAGCCGCTGCGGTTGCAGGAGGGATTTTCTGCGCTGTCCTGATGCGGGCATTTTATATGCCGTATTCCGGCTTTTGGCGCACAGTGCTGTATAATATTCTGATCTTTTCCTGGGCGGCATCGGTCTGGTGGCGTATCCTGCACGCACAGACCCGCCGTTGCCTGCTGGGGGCCGCCGCCCTGATGCTGTTCTGGCTGGATATCCGCCTGATCCGCTATGACTTTGCTCAGACACCGGAGATGCTGCGGCGATTGTGGTATGCGTACTATATCCCGATGCTGCTGATCCCGACCCTTGCGCTTTATACGCTTTTCTTTTTGGATCTGGGGCCGTCCGCTCCGCTGTACAAATACCGGTACGCGATTTTTGTATTCCCGGTGGTGCTGTTCAGCCTGGTGCTGACAAACGACTGCCATCAGCTTGCGTTTGCGTTCCCACCCGGGCAGGAGGTACTGGGCAGCCCCGATTACACCTATCGGTTCGTATATTACCTCTGTCTGCTGTGGATATTTTCCTGTGCCGTGTTCACGGTGGTGTACCTTGTACGGCGCTGCCGTATTCCGCATACAAAGCGCATCCTCTGGCTGCCACTTGTGCCGATTTTTTTTGCCACGCTCTATGCTTTACTGTACAAGCATATTTTAAATGTGCCGTGGATGCACGCTATCGCCGGTGATATGACCGTGGTGCAATGCCTGACCTTTACAGCGACCTTTGAGGCGTGCATCCGGTGCGGGCTGATCCAATCCAATATGGGATATGCCACGCTGTTTGAGGTATCTATGGCCAAGGGGCTGATTACAGACCAGGCGTTTGTGCCTGTGCAATACTCGATGCAGGCAGCGCCGCTCCATGAGGAGCAGCTGCGTCAAGCGCTCACTGGCAGTGTCCAGCTGGATGCCACGACCCAGCTTCACGGCCACCCAATCCGGAAAGGGTATATTTTCTGGCAGGAGGACATCACCGAACTGGTGGCTCTTCTTGAGCAGCTGCGCCTCACGCAGGAGGAATTGCATGACATCGGGGACATCATACAGGCGGAAACAGCCCAGAAGGCACAGTGGCTGCAGCTGAGCGAGCAGAATCGGCTGTATGACAAAATCGAGACCGTCACAGCTCGCCAGCTGGCACGGATACAGGAATATCTGATCGCTCTCAAGGCCACGGACGATGTCGATACCGCCCGCCGGCTGCTGAAGCACATCGTCATTTTGGGGACCTATATCAAGCGGCGCAGCAACCTTGTTTTTGTCTGCGACAAGGCGGAGGACATCGACACCACGGAGCTGCGGCTGAGCCTGTTTGAATCGGCCGAGAGCCTGCGCCTGAGTGATATACGCTGCGCCGTGCAGATTGCCGACACAGCAAAAATTCCTCCCTCGTCCGCCGTGGCGATCTATGACGCCTTTGAAGCCATCATAGAAGCGACCCTGCCGGGATTGCAGGAGATCCTTTTCTGCGCCGAGCATACGGCGCAGGGCTGGGGGCTGCGCTGCAGCGTTCAATGCACGGATACACCCGCTGCGCTGCCCGGTCTGCCGCAGATACAGCTTGAGCAGGATGATGACGGGCTTTTGTACTTCACAATGCTTCCGGCAGAAGGAGGTGGCCTATGATTTTCCGAATCCCCCGCAACGCTGTCAAGGAAGGCTTTGACACGCTGCCGGCGGCCATCTGCTACTTTGACCGCAACGGCCTGCTGCGCCTGATCAATCACAGGATGCAGGAAATCGCCGCAGTCCTCTGCGGCCGGGATCTGCAGACCCTTACGGACCTGGAGCAGGCGCTACACAGTCCCGGCGGCGGTGTGCGGCTGCGCGATGAGGCAGCCCGCATCTACGAATTTCCGGACGGAACGGTATATCATTTTGCGGTGCGCGCTATCCAAGACAAATACGGCATACCGTACACCGAGGTGATGGCCACCGATGTCAGTCGGCTGGCGGCGTTGCATGCTGCACTGCAGCAGGAAAACGAGCGCCTTGCCGATGCGAACCGCCGCGCAAAGCGCTTATATGACAATATGCCTGACATTGTGCGGGAGGAAGAAATCCTGAAAATGAAGATGCGGGTGCATGACGACATCGGCCATACCCTGCTTGCCGCACGGCGCGCACTGCGGCATGAGCATGACCTTGCCCGGATCAAGAGCGAAGCTGCGAAGTGGGAAAGTTCCATCTCCCTGCTATGCCGCACCCGGCAGGAGAATGCTGCCGAGGACCCGCTGAGCTATATACAAAGGCGGGCGGCTGTTCTGGGCGCAACCGTACAGCTGCGCGGTGCGTACCCTGCGGCACGCGCCACCCGCGAGTTCTATGCATTGATCCTGCGGGAGTGTACCTCCAACGGTGTGCGGCATGCGGGCGCCACGGAATTGTACGCCGACTCCGAGCATCGGCCGCAGGAATGGCACCTTCGCATCACGAACAACGGCGCGCCGCCCAAGGCGAAGATAAAGGAAGGCGGCGGGCTTTCCTCGCTCCGCCGCCGTATTGAAAAAGCAGGGGGTACAGTAACCGTACACTCCCTGCCTGTGTTTGTTCTGGAAGTCACCCTGCCCAATAAGGAGAGCACTTATGATACGTGTTATGATCGTTGAGGACCAAAAGCTGGTACGGAACCTGCTCGAAAGCTATATTCAGAGCGAGGACGGGTATCAGCTTGCTGTGTCTATCCCCGGCGCTGCAGAGGCTCCAATCCTGTGCGATACCAAGGACATCGACCTTGTGCTGATGGATGTGCAGACCGAACACCGCGAAAACGGTCTGGCCGCCGCCAAAAAGATACGAGAAGCGCACCCGGAAATCAAGATCGTGGTGGCGACCTCGCTTATTGACACACAGGTCTTGGCACGCGCAAAAGCCGTGGGCGCGGACAGCCTGTGGTATAAGGACGGCGATGAAGGGACCCTGATGCAGGTCGTGCGCCGCACGATGGCGGGGGAGCATATCTTCCCCGATGCACCGCCCAGCGTGGAGATCGGCACCGCCATGAGTGCAGAGTTCACCAAAGGCGAGATGAAGGTCTTGCGCTGTCTTGTGCGCGGGCTATCCTATAACGAGATTGCAAAGGAACTCGGCATCGAGCCATCCACCGTGAAGTACCACGTCATCAATATGCTGCAAAAGACAAACTTAGAGAATAAGCTCCAACTTGCCATCGCCGCCACCGAAGCCAAATTGGTGGTGGAGTTGGCGGAGGAGTAATTTATACGATATAAAAATAGTTGGCAGATACCTGAACTGTTATTCCATAGTAAACGGTGCGTAAAAAATAAAGCGCCCGCGGGCTAAGGAACGCCTCACTGTGGCGTTCCTTACGGCACTTACGTGCCGCCGCCCTGTTCGAGTATCCCCAATGGTGCAACAGATTGTGCCTTAAAGAGCAATAAAAAACGCCCTACACTTTCGTGTAAGGCATTCTGCGGCAGACGGGACAGCGTTGAAATAGTCGTCCAGTTTGCCGCTTACTTTCAGGCCGTCTTCGGCTTCTAGGTGGGTGTAGATGCGGGCGGTCATCTCGATGCTGGCGTGGCCAAGCAGCTACTGTGCGGTGCGCAGATCCACTCCGGCGTGGTACAGGCAGGTGGCATAGCTGTGCCCTTACGGTATAATTACGACAAACCGGAAAAGCCCCGTATGAGCCGGGTTCAAATAACACGGGAGTTGACTGACTTGCGAAGTAAAGGAATTCTATCTGCCACCCGTGGCAGATTGACTGTTACAGGCCTTCCTGCACTGGCATCTCTGTGTACTGAAGAAACAATGTGGTTTTTTCTCAGTCCGCGATTCTATTGTACTCAATAAAAGCAATTCCGTCTGCTTCTGGTGAAGCATAAAGCCAATTATAAATTTATTTGATAGACATTCCTCCCTAAGATACCAGAACGCCCGGCATTCACCAGACGCTCTGACTTTCCTATATATGCTCTGGACATTCCCTTACACGCTTGCGGTACGCTTCTTTTTTCCAGACAAATGCAGGGCTTTTTTCTCCATATCCGTGGCTGTGCAGAACCACTCTGCTGCGTTAGCAATGGCAATGCTGCTGTCCCGGATTTCCGGATACATCCAGTATTCGTTCGCCCACACATTATAAAGGTCTTCCAGCAGGTCATTCAGAACGGCGGCAAACCACTTGTCTGGAATATACGCCTTGAGCTGTTCCAGATTGTCAATGCTGTCTGCCACAGTATCGCATGAGAATGTCTTCATCAGCAGGCATTTTGCCAGTTGACGCACAGGATAAACAAGAGTGTAATCATCCATCTGGTCATTGAATACGGTCAGAGAAGCCAGAAGACGGGGCTGAACTTCATCTTGAATACGATTAAACTCCAGCTCATAATCAAGCTCCATCCCGATTTCACGGCTGATATGGCGAGATAAAGCTGAAATGCTTTTCCGGGCAGAAGCGTCTTCGGCAAGTTGTGCCGCCTTTGTCAGATTTCGTCTGGTCTGCCTAGCATCTTCACTGCCAAACACCGCCAGCAAAATCATCTCTTTTTTCGTAAACATCATAATAAGTCCTCCTGTTTTTAGTTGATTTTGTTATGTCTCCATTGTTTTGGAGATAATGGAAAGTCATCAGGCGGCTGCTTGCTGGGCTGCTCCATAGGAATCTAACCTCCCCGCCTTCATTGTGACCGGGCTGCGAATTACAGAAGTATCATTATCCCTGCATGGGTTCATCGCCTTGCCAGTTACAATCCGGCATTTCAGGACTGGTATTTCTCGCTCGCACCTTTGCTTCAACTTCAATGTGTTTCCTCGCTTTCAATCCCAAATTGGGAAAGGTGGTCTTGGCGTACCGTCTATCTGGCTCTCCATGCGGTAACGTACCTGATGACTGGTTATTCAGTTGTCAAGGTTCAGTGCCTTTCGACAAGCCTATCTTACCGAAAAAAGAGGTTCTCTCCCGTATGTCCGAGAGGCTGGATAAATCGTCAAAATCGTCATTTTTCTACGCTTTCGGATAAGACTGTGTTATACTTGAAACGGTAAGAATTTACGACGGAAAGGAGCCACGCCCCATGCAGACAAAGATACAGATGAACTTAAATTCTTTTGGAATGCATTCACATCTGGAAACGTTGCTGATATCGAGAAACATTTAAAACAGATACTTGGTAATTCTATCAGTGTTTTTGATATAAAAGGATCTGAAAAAGAAAAAGAAAATTCCTACCACATGCTTTTGTTTGGAATGCTTGTCGGAAATGCCTCCTGGGTGGTTCGTTCAAATCGCGAGGCAGGTGAAGGCTTTGCCGATATACTTATCAAAACAGAGGATCCGGATTCTGGAATTATCATTGAATTAAAGAGCGTAGATAAAATTACCGATCTGGATCGTGCTTGTGCAAATGCAATGGCACAGATTCATGACCGCAGGTACGATGAATATTTACGCGATGAAGGAAGGGATAATATTTTAGCATACGGAATCGCATTTTATAAAAAAAGATGTAAAGTCGTTGTTGAACAATTATAGCCTTTTAGGGAAATTGGCAGATAGCCAGTTTCCCTTTTTTATTTGGTTGTCTCTCTTATCATTGCCTTTCGGATCGGTCTGTTTGGAGATCCGGTCAAGGGCATCATATTCATAAGTGGTCTTGCTTAATTTACCATTCCACATTCCCGAAGAAGCTTTCCAACTGCTGTCCGATCCACCCGCTTCAATAGTTTCTTCTTTACTTTTTCAAGAGGCAGCGGAAGTTCCAGTTCCAACGGAGATTTTCCATCCATCAGTTTGACTGAGCTTGCCAGCAGTTCCCGCACATCATAGACACTTCCCCATACTTCCGGTATCCCCCGATCCACGCCGCACAGACCATAGACTGCTTCCATGGCAGTACGGACCGAATATTCTGTAGTAAAGATCGTATCTCGCGGTGTCTCTGCAAATTGTCCTAAAAATGCGGCATTCACACATCCATCCGGAATCACATCCGGCCGGTCACCTGCCGCCCGTGGCATAAAAAATGCGGTAATATAAGGCATCATCGTTGGCACACAAACTGCATGATACTCTGCCAGTTCCTCGATCTCTGACACCGGCACACCCAGATGATACAGCCACTCCGCAGTGATTTCTTTTCCCGTACATATTTTCATCGGCTTCTTTATATAATCTCCTGGCACATCGGTGAACAGTCCGTAGAGCCAGACGCAGATTTCTTCCGTCTTCTGGTTCTTAAACTGCCCCTGCCGGTTGATGGTCCAACTCAGCAGCCAGCTTGAGTCTTTACAGCTTATGATTCCTCCTGTCACCACTTTCCCGCTTCGTGGATCACGTCTGCAGATTTTCCGAATATAAGACAGGATCGTTTCATCAGAAGTAGTCACTGTTGCTGATTCCCAGTTGGTTTTTTCAATATCAGAACAGAATTTCTCCGGATGACCAAAGGCAGGATCCTGTGCTGCAATATTCTTCCAGAGATTCCAGCAGCCACTTTTCCTCACTTCTGCATTTCCCACAGGTGCATGATCCTGATCACCATAGATCGTCCCTTCCGTGCAGCTTCCATTTGTGATAAATACCAGATCATCCTCCGTCAACGGAATCTCCTGCTTTTCACCCTTTACCAGACACTCAATGGCTCTTGCCGTTTTTTTCTCACCCTTGATCTCGAATCTCACATTGGTCACTTCTGTTCCCAGTCGGATCTCCACCCCTGCATGTTCCAGATATTTTAGCATCGGCAGAATCAATGATTCATACTGATTATATCTGGTGAATTTCAAGGCCGAGAAATCCGGCAGTCCTCCGATATGATGAATAAAACGTTGAAAATACAGCTTCATTTCCAGTGCACTATGCCAGTTTTCAAAGGCAAACATGGTTCTCCAGTACAACCAGAAATCAGACTTGAATACTTCATCATCAAACACGTCCTCTATGGTTTTGTCATACAGATCTTCATTTTTTGTGAAAAACAATTTAATGATCTCCATGCTCCCCTTCTGGCTTAAACGAAATTTTCCATCTGTGTGAGCATCTTCCCCACGGTTTTTCGTGGCGCGACACAGCGAATAATTAGGATCATGCTTATTGAGCCAGTAAAATTCATCCAGAACTGATGCCCCCGGAATCTCCAGTGATGGAATACTGTGGAACAGATCCCACAGACACTCAAAATGATCCTCCATTTCTCGTCCGCCCCTCATCACATACCCTCTGGTCGGATCATGGATTCCATCACAGGAACCTCCAGTAATATCCATGGCTTCCAATATATGAATATTTTCTCCTGGCATCTGTGCATCCCTTATCAGAAAACAGGCCGCCGCCAGGGAACCAAGGCCGCTTCCAATCAGATACGCAGTTTTTCCTTCTATTCCTGCTGGTTTCTCTGGTCTGGCAAATGCCTCATAATTTCCCTTCGTATAATAAATACCCTTGCTGTTCTTTTCCTGACTGCCTCGCTCGGTATTCCGATAGTCGGATTCCGGAATCTTCGTCTGTCTCGTCTGATCCACAGACTGCATCTTTCGCTTTCTTGTTTCCGCAAGAAGGGCGGCTCCTGTTCCCGCCGCCAATGCAGATACCATCCCCACTTTCCATGCATTCTTTCCCATACAAATAAATCCTTTCTTTTTGCAGTTATTTTCCGCAGAAAGAAAGGATTTATTCAGGACTTGATTATTTACAGGTATCACTTTCTACATTTAATTCCCGATATGTCCTTGCAATGATGATTGCCGAGATCACAAAGGTCAGAGCATCCGAGACCGGCATGGAATACAACACACCGTCGAGCCCGAAGAAGATTGGAAGCAACAAGGCAAAACCCACACCAAATACCACTTCACGGAACATGGACAAAAGTGTGGATGCTAAAGCTTTGCCAACTGCCTGCAGGAAAATGAAGCACGCTTTATTGACGCAGGCCAGGACCATCAAGCATAAATAGATGCGGAATGCTTTGATTGCAAAATCCGTGTAGTAACTGCTCTCGTTCGCTGCACCAAAGATTGCGATAAGTTGTCTTGGAAATCCCTCTGCCAGCACAAGGGCTGCCAGTCCGACCAATGCTTCTGCAAGCAATAATTTTGTAAACAACTCCCGAACACGCATTTTTTTCTCAGCTCCCATATTGTAACCAACGATCGGGATACATCCTGCTGCCATACCCACTACGACCGAAATGACAATCTGGAAAAATTTCATCACAATGCCAACCACAGCCATCGGGATCTGTGCATATTGCTCCTGCCCAAATATCATATCAAGTGCTCCATATTTACGAAGCATATTGTTGATTGCTGCCATCGCTGCCACAAGACTGATCTGAGACAGGAAGCTGGTAATACCAAGTATCAGCGTTCGTCCACATATATTTTTCTTCAGAACATAGTCCGCTGATGCCGGTTTGATGATTTTCATGTGAAGTAAATACCACACAGCCAAACCTGCTGTTGCGATCTGTCCGACCACTGTTGCCACTGCTGCTCCCATCATGCCCCATTTACAAACAAAGATAAAAATCGGGTCAAGAACAATATTGATCGCAGCTCCTGCCAGCGTGGAGATCATAGCAAACTTCGGATTTCCATCAGCACGAATGATTGGATTCATAGCCTGTCCGAACATATAGAATGGAATGCCAAGTGTGATATAAAAGAAATATTCCTGTGAATAATGGAAGGTTTCTTTATTTACTGTACCACCAAACATAGCAATGATACCATCAGCAAAGATCAGATAAACAACCGTCAGCACGAGACTTCCCATAAGGATCATTATAACCGCATTTCCAACACTGCGTTTTGCCTTGTCCATCTCACTTCTGCCCAACGCCATGCTGACAAATGCGCAACAGCCATCACCAACCATGACCGCAATGGCCAGTGCCACAACAGTCAATGGAAAGACAACGGTGTTGGCCGCATTGCCATAAGACCCCAGATAGCTTGCATTTGCAATAAAAATCTGATCGACAATATTATAAAGTGCGCCCACCAACAATGAGATAATGCAAGGTATCGCATATTGTTTCATAAGCTTTCCTATACGTTCTGTTTCCAAAAATTGATTTCCAGTATTCATATAATTTGTCACCTTTCTTTTCTGAAATAAAAAAATACGTAAGTCCATCAAAACCCGGACTTACGCATTTCAGCTACACGATTTTTCTATTAAATTTACCGTCATTTTATCATCACTCACCCCTCGCTTTCAAAAAAACGTGTGGCATTTCTGCAACTGGATTTACGCAGAAACGCCACACGCTGTAAATCAGATTATAACTGATTCATTAAAAAATTTCAAATGATTTTCTTAAATTGCTCTTCCATTGGAAATAGTAATAACGCACAAAAAACAATTCATATTTTTATGCAAAACTACTTTTGAAAGCAGACAGAATTTTCCCTATACTATATATATGACAGCTAATTACAGGAGGATATTTTTATGCATGACTACGAAATCTTTATTGAAGAAATCAACCCCTGCGGTGGAGAAAAACACAGCCAGAAGACACTGATAGAAGCGGAGGCTGCCAGCCCGGAAGCTTATGTAAAAGAAAATGGAAGATATCCGATTCTCGAAACTACAACCACCGATAAAGGAGATGTTGTGATTGTAACCGGAGATAATCAAGGATCATTTGTACGGTATACATTCACCGAATAACACTTTTCAACTAATAAACACGCAGGGATAGCTCAAGCTATCCCTGTGATTATCTGTTATAAATTACAGATAGAACTCTGTTCTTCTCAAATTTGTATATGGACGTTTGTTTCTGATTGTTTTTGCCTGTTCCAGATCAATGTCCGTATACAAGATCTGAGCCCTATCATCTGCTTTCACGATTGTATCGCCATTGGCATCTATGACGACTGACTCGCCGGAAAAGTCCATCTGTCCTTCTGTTCCGACTCGATTACCCATGGCAATATATACACTGTTATGAAATGCCTGCACCCGAAGCTCCCACTCAAACATCTCGGATGGCTCCTCTTTCGTATTTACCGTCGGAATCAAGATCAGATCTGCTCCCATCAACGCTTCCGTTCGAATACTTTCCGGGTAATGCCGGTCAAAGCATACCACGATTCCAATCTTTCCATACTCTGTATCAAATACATGGAACCCGTCATCTGCGGGCGTATAATAATCCTGCTCAAAAAACTGATTGGCCTGGGCCACATGTACCATTTTTTGAACGCCTGCAATCGTGCCATCTTTCCGGATCAGCAAGCTGGCATCGTATGTTTTCCCATTTTCATATAAATACAGATTTGGCACCACCATGATCTGATTATCCTTGGCTGCACTACAAAAGTTTTTCACAATATCTGAATTCTGTCCAACCCGATATTCTGACACATCCTGCCCCGGATATTGCGGAAAGAATTCTGTAAGCTGTACCTCCGGAAAAAGAATCAGATCTGCTTTCTGCAGAGCCGCCTCTTCAATCGCACGAATGCTCTGCTCCAGATTTTCTCTTATCGTTCCCTTATTTTCCATCTGACAAAGTGCAATTTTCATAATGTATATTCCTCATGCACGATTTCTTCCACTTCTTCGCCCAGCATCCTCACTGACGCAGCTACATACGCATAACAATCCAGATTAACCTTTCTCAGATAATTAATCCCCCTTGCGCCCTTGAAGCCAGGCTTATCATTCATGTATTCCTCAGGACTATCGATAGCCACATACTCACTATTTGTATAAAGACAAGTAACCAAATATAGCACCTCGCACGCAATATATGCTGCCAGCTCGCCATTAAACTTCTCGCCATAAATATGCCCACCTATCCTACGAATTCCATCAGCAAAATATGTATATTTTTCTTTATCAATACTGCCTTTTGTAATAATACAGAAACAACTGCTGATAGTATCACGAAGGACATCATTAACACTATAATTCATTCCTCTGTACCTCAGCTCCATAACAGCCACGGACATATATACTTCACGTACCTCATCAAAATTAGTCATTTCTCTTGAAAGTGTATAACAGTCATACAGCTGCTTAATAATTTCAAGCTCTTTATCTATACCAAATGGTATTCCCGTAGTATGCGGGGCAAAAGCAGTAAGCTTATCTCCCAGAATGCTATTAACGTCCGGAATTCTAACTGTCAGATCTTCGCCATCAGTCAAAAGTAAATCATTTTTAATCGGCTTCTTCAAAAGCGTCTGATAATGATTTTCCTCAAACAAAATATCCAGCAATATAACCAGTGGCTTATCATTAATCGGTGAATCATATGTAAATTCATAATGTCGCTTCTCAATATTATTTCTGCCCTTTCGAACATCCTCTTCCTGGCTTTTAAATGGAAATATCTGACCTGCTTTCTGGATAAATTCCTCCACATCAGTTCCAGGTTCTACAATGATATCAATATCTGTAGATAATCTTCTTGGCTTCTCCAGCAAAAGCATCAAGCAGGTTCCACCCTTAAATATAAACGGCATTTCTACCTTCGATATCGCTTCTAGCAGTCCAAACGCATAGACTGTCTTTTCCAATAATGATGGATCATTTCCACTCATCTTTTGCAATCTATCGATATTATCTTTTGTAAAATTATCTTGTGTAAGCACCAGCATTCCTTTCAATGTATTTTTTCACTTCATCTTCTTTGCCTCGTCTTCTTGCATAACGCAAAAGCCTTGCATAATTAATTAAATACGATTTATCAGCGAGATTATATACTCCCTGCAGTTCGCTTCTACTATACAGATTCTTAAAAGATTTTTCCGCCACAATATCTACCAGCAACTGCTCAATACACATGCTGTGATACTCATCCGCACACTTCGGAGCCTCACTGACAAGATTAAGCATCACAATATTATCGCCGGTACAGTATGCATCCCATTCCTTATCATTAGGCTTAAGTAAAATATTCCAGTCCGTTTCTTCCTGAAGATAGCGAAAAACAAAATCAATGGCATCCTTCTCGACCAAAACAAAAAATGTATTCCTGCCAATCAGATGATTCAAAAACTCATTCAACTGCACACTTTCAAAGCATACAAAATTGACAAAAGGAAATTCAGCCTCTATTTTTTCACTCACCTCTTGAAGCTGCTGATTCACCTGTGGTCTATAAATAAACTTCTTTGCCACACTATTATTCTGAAGAATATATTTACCACGCTGCTTCCTACAAATAATCCCCTTATCAACCATTTCAGAAATAATCCATTTAAAAGAATTAAATGTCAGCTCTGGTTTTTCCTTAACCAAGGCATTATATAGCTGCTGTCTCGTATATTCTGTTTCTCTATCCAATTGGCAAACAATTTCTTCGTACCACATTCTATTGTCTCCATATCTTTTGGCAATTTTCCGCAATTTTGCCATTAGATATAGTATACTCACAATTTTAAAAAATATCAACATATTTTTCGGCAATTTTTTTCTATTTTGCCAAAAGATATATTTTAAAAATCGAGTAATTTCACCTGCTTTAACGAATCTGCGCCACCAGTGCTTTCACCAGTTCAACATCCACGCATTCATACTCCATCTGATGTGGATCTGACAGATATGCATAACTTACACTGCCAGCTTCTGTAGTAGGATCCATGCGATAGGATTTACAGGAAGAATGTACCTGATGGATGTCTGTCTTTTCCATGAGTTCCCGCACATTTCCATCGTTGACACCGCTTCCAGCCAACAATTCGATCTTATCTCCGTACTTATTCTGAAGCTCTGCGAGCAATGTTGCGCCCTCCGACGCTTTTGCCTGCTGCCCACTGGTAAGCAACCGATCCACACCGCAGTCTATCAGTGTCTCGATAGCCTTTGCCGGTTCCGGTGTCACATCAAAGGCTCTGTGGAATACAGCCTCCCCGCCTTTCGCATGAATCAGTTCCACCATTTTCTTCGTCTTCTCCACGTCCACAGTTCTGTCTGCTTTCAGAAATCCGAAAGCAATTCCGTCAGCTCCATGCTCCAGAAACAGTTCCGCCTCCTCCAGCATAAGCCGTGCTTCTGTTTCATCATAGCAGAACCCGCCTGCCCGCGGTCGTACCATACACACAATCTTGAGGGATGTCTCCTTCTTTGCCCGCATAAGACTGATAAGTGATGGTGTCAGCCCGCCCACACTCAACGCGCTGTTCAATTCTACCCGATCCGCTCCGCCTTTCTCAGCCGCCAGACAGTCCTGATAACTTCCGGCACAAACTTCAAATGTAATCTTCTGCATCTTTCAACTCTCCCTTCCTTCTTTAGCTCCGTCCACACAATACCAATACTTATTTCATGCACCAATTCAGATATTTCACTTTTCATCTACAAACACAGAAATCTTTATCTCCGACTCATCTCTTGTGTAGATGACACCTCGGATATACTTGCCATCACCAGTCACGTCACTAAGGATGTTGTCATAGCAGGTCTTATCATGATACTGATACTGTTTGACTAACTGTGCATGTTCCACATCGTCTGTATTCAGTTTTTCTATCGGAAAATACACATATACTTTTTCTGCATCCGTCTCAAATGTATATGCGTCTGTCACCTGTTTTGCGTCAATAAAACCATTTCCATTCCAGTTCTCCTGCGAGTCCAGAACCGTCTTCTCAAGCGCCACCTGTTCCTGTGGCTGCTCTGTAATCAGGATAATATCATCCTGAATTTTCTTTTCACATTTTATATAAGTATCTTCACCTGTACTTACAATACGGTAGCCATTTATGTGGTATAACTGGTCTTCAATTCCGTTTTCAATCGGCCATCCCGCCAGATTATAATAGGGCTGCTGAACCGTCTGATACGCTTCCCGGCTCTCATAGTCTGCAAATAAAATCGTATCAACACCAGTTGCCCGGCTTATCTCTGATACAGGGATCTGATCCACTGCCTGATTCACATAAGACACAACAGTTCTCGCAGATTCATCCTGCAATATTTCCGACAGATTTCCTCCGTCATAGAAAGTACGTATCATTCCATTCTTCTCGTCATTTACCGTTTCGTACTCACCATAACTCACAAATACACTTTCTGCATGAAATCCCGTCATTTCATCCAGTTCCTGCGAAAACGCTGTGACAATCTTCTGAAATTGATAATTGTCAATTCCTTCGGTATTCTCACTTTCCCCTGAAATAAGCACCGAAAAATCTTCTCCCTGATAGTTCATCCTTATGAACACATTTCCAGTGGGAGAAGGGAAAAAATCAGGAACCGGACCTGAATTATATTTCTCACAGTTCAATTCCCTGACTTCTGCATCAATTCCATATTTCGCTTTAATATAATTCTCTGCGTTTTCACGACCTTGCTTCTCATAACGCTTCATCTCTGCCTTTTCTTCCTGCGTATAACCGCAGCCCGTCAGAACAGCCATGATAAGAATAAGAAGCAGATAATAAACTATGTTTCTTTTTTTCATACTTTTCAATATTATACGTGCCTATCGCACCACATTGCGAAGTGTCCCAATTCCTTCAATAGAACACTCGACCATATCACCTGACTTCAGAAACTTAGGTGGATCAAATCCCATGCCTACGCCTGAAGGTGTTCCTGTTGCAATGATGGTGCCCGGCATAAGTGTTATGCCCGAGGAAAGTTCTTCAATAATATCCTCAATGGATGTAATCAGTAAATCCGTGACAGAATCCTGCCGCAGTTCTCCGTTGATACGGGAGCTTATCTGTAAAGCCGGTGGAAATGCGATCTCATCCGCAGATGTAATGCACGGTCCCATAGGGGTGAATCCATCCAATCCCTTTCCGAAATACCACTGTTTATGAGTGGTCTGCAGTAATCTGGCTGATACATCATTTAAAACAGTATATCCAAAGATATAGTCTGCGGCATCCTCGGCTTTTACATGTTTTGCCTTTTTCCCGATGATAACTGCCAGCTCCGCTTCGTAATCCAGTCTTTCAACCAGACCCGGATGACTTTCGATAAATCCATTCGGCGCTACGGCCTCCGTTACTCTCTTTGAAAAATAAATCGGAATGGGGCGCTCTTTTTTGAACGCATCACTGTACCGCTCCGCCTCATCTGCATGCGCCTTGTAGTTGATTCCAAGGCAGATCACATCCTGCTTTGGTCTTGGAATCGGTGCAAGCAATGTAACATCTGATAGCAAAATCTTATTCTTTGCTTCCTTTATGGCAACCTCAAGCTTCTCCTTAGGTGCTTCAATCAGTGCATTCATATCTGCAAACGGCAATGGATAAACCGCGTTGTCCGATTCATTTAAGAAACCGACCGATTCTTTGTTATCATACAAATATGTTACGTATTTCATTCAACACTTCCTCCTCAAATCCTTATTTATCAATAAACATCCTTCCCGAAAATGCCACATGCGGGATTTCATAAAAGGTACTGTCCTTCGGACAGATCGGACGATACAGAGGATCTGCTACAATGATCTTCGCATTCTTCAGTTCCTCTTCCATCGCCTCTTCCCCGAGCACTACTTTGTCGTTCCTGCCAAGCAAAGATTCGCATTCCTTTAACGGACACAGTACACGGGTCATGCGTCCATATTTTTTCTCGATACCTGCTGCCAACGATCCCATAGTGACCGGCTCTCCAATCAGAGTGATCTCTGTCTCCTGCTGCATACGGTTCTGCAAATATACATTTGCAGTGGCTGTCTGCTGCGTAACCGCCATCTCCAGTGCATGAGAAATATCTTCTGCCAGCCACTGATTCGGTGTTCCGATCACATAAGGGATGTGGCAGGTTTCCCAGAGAACCTTTGCTGCCCGCAGTCCCACTGCAGATACCACCAGATTGACATCTGCATTTCCTGATGTCTGTAAAGTCTCGAAGTCATCTCCCATAGCCCATGTAGACAGAACATTCCATCCATATTTGTTCAGATTTTCTTTTAATGTATCTACATTTTCCTGTGGGCCAAAATCCAGTGGTGTTATGCCCAGAAGGTTGACACTGCGAGAAGAACCACTTTTCGCCTGACAGTCAGGTGCTTTGACGAAATGTCTTGCAATTTCTTCCAATGCCATTCCAGCTCCATATACATAATCATGCATGCCATTTGTCGGCACAGAAAATGTGGGGATACCTGTTTTATTTTCAATCACTCGCGCGATTGCCGGAAAGTCCGTACCATTCATATAAGGAATCGGCGAACCCGCCAGGGCAATGAATGCAGGCTGCAGTTCACTGGCTTCATCTACAATATCATCAATAAATTTCCGGTCATTTCCCATGATTGCATCTGTTTCTGTAAGTCCGGAGATATAGATCAGGCTGTCCTGATCATACCAGCGGATCTCGTCATGGGTATTATAAGTAGAATTGCATCCGGAAGGGTCATGCATGACTGTCATTCCGCCCAGTTCATACAAGGCAGAACAGACACCTGACACATCTGCCGTATATACCGGTATGATTCGATATGATTGTCTCATAGACAGCATTCGCACCCCCATCCCTTTTGAACGACCAGTTTTTCTGTATTTTTTTCATTTTGATATGCATCCATCATCAGCTCTGCAGTTCTTCGGATACCATCGAATCCATACAGACCTTCTCCCTGTACCAGATTGACAAAATGTCGGCTGCGACTGAAATAAGCTGCTTTCTGTCCGATTGCAAGCACTTCTTCTCCGCTGCCTCTTGGCAGGATCCGCATCTTTGGCTGGATCGTCGCGATCAGTTCCAGTTCCGGTGCGTGCTCTTTAAGCCAGAAGAACTCCTCTTTCTCTTCCGGGCTGATACTGTCCAGATAGACTGCTTTCACACGGAAACCATGTGTCAGAAGCAGCTTTGCCAGTCCCAGTGGTCTTGGATGGTATAGATAATCTAAGACAATCGGTGTTTCCTGGATCAGATTTCTTGCTTCTGTAAGCTTTTCCTCACAGGTCGCACGTTCGTGCGCCAGCTCGTCTTTCGTCAGCTCCGGCAATCCAAGCGCATCGGTCAGCTGCTTTAACTGCCGTTCGATCTCTTCATAAGAAAAACTACCCGGCATATAAAGATGCTCGCGACCCAGACGTCTTGCCTGCGCTTCCATTCCATATTTTCCTGCAGGATAACAGTTGATAAACAGACGCCCCTTGCTCATCTCCAGCAGTTCCTGCCAGGTATTACAGGCAGGCAATTCCCGCACTGTATACCCATATCGCTTCAATAGTCGCTTGATGTCACTGCTCTCATTCAGGGCAAAATCACTGCCAAATACAGAGACGCTCTTTTCCTCTGCTTCACAGACTGGAAGCATGTCATACATAGCTTTCCGAAGCTTCTGATCCGGAGTCAGGCTATGCTTTTGCATGATTGGATCCATATAGCATCGAATAAAACAGATATCCGGGAAACGTTCCTCTAATTTCCGATAAATATATTTCAGATCACTTCCCAGAAAATGATGCAGACAGACAGTGAACAACAAAACAGCTTTGGGATGGTCTCCCCGTTTGTTCAGCACATCAGTTACTCCCTCAATGGTAAGATCATCCAGATTACTGTATAAGACATCTTTCTGCTCCACAATGACATAGGAAAAACGATCTGACGCATTCATCTCCGCAGCAGTCAGCACAACTCCACGCATACAGTTCTCTGCACAGACATAGATCTGTATAGACTCGGGAACCTGCATCCCTGTGTGCACAATATTCCAGTTGCCGTGCACCGGCGAATTATATTCCAGCTTCGATGCAAACGGTGCAGGAAACGAAGCATCTTTTATTGCTATCCTGCTCAATCGTCTGCTCCTCCTTCTGCCGGAGTGATCACATTAGAATAGGCCGTCTTCGCTGATATGCCTTTTAAGTGTCCGATCTTTCCAGAAAGTGCGCTGATCTTATCCTGCGGCGCATCAATGGCAATGCTGATGATGCTGATTCCTTTTGCACGGTATGGAATCCCCATTCTGCCAATAATGTACTGGCGCGCTTCATGAAGCAATGTGTTTAATTCTTCAATCGCATCATCCTGTTCTACAATAATGGAAATAACTGCCACTCTGGTGTCCATGCTTTGATTCCTCCTGTTTATTTACAACAATTCGCAACGATTCACAGCTGTTTAACAGATCCTCGGTAAAAGCTCTCCTCCCGGCTGGGGGAGCAGTGCCTGCGTTCCGATCTCAGTCTCCATGATCACTCTTCCTGGTTCTTCTGCGATCACCTCGCCAATGATCGCTGCATCTGCGGAATAAGGACATTTCCGCAATGTCTCTACAACGGCATCTGCCTCTTTTTTCGGTGCCATGATCACAAGTCTTCCTTCACATGCCAGATATAAAGGCTCCAGACCCAGCATTCCACAGACACCTTTTACTTCTGGCTGTACCGGGACAGCTTTTGCATCCAGACGAATACCCACATTACTCTGCCCTGCAATCTCATACAGAACTGTTCCCACTCCGCCTCTGGTGGCATCACGGATCACATGCAGATTGTGTGTGGTATCCATAACTGCCTTTACCGTATTCCACAGAGGTGCACAGTCACTGGTCACATCCGCATCAATTCCGAAATCTTCCCGTTCCAGCAGGATCGTACATCCATGTCGCCCGATATCGCCAGTCACAATGATCGCATCACCCGGTTGTGCCAGTGCTCCACCAACAGTGACTCCTTCTTCAATGGCGCCTATTCCCGTTGTAGTGATAAATACACCATCCACCTGACCTTTTCCGGCTACCTTGGTATCTCCTGACACAATATGTACACCTGCTTCTTTTGCCGTTTTCTCCATGGCAGAAGCAATCTCCTCCAGTTTTTCCATAGGAAATCCTTCTTCAATGACAAATGCACAGGTAAGATACAGTGGTCTTGCTCCCATACAGGCAAGGTCATTGACCGTTCCGCAGATAGACAGTTTGCCAATATTTCCTCCCGGGAAAAATGCCGGAGAAACAATGAAACCATCCGTAGAAACTGCCATTTCCCCCACAGGCGGAAGTAGTACCGCTGCATCATCAGCCGTCAGATCCTTATTTGCAAAATGTGCCTTGAATATCTGATCGATCAATTCAGATGTCTGCTTACCACCAGCACCATGCGCCATTGTTACTGTTTTATTTTCCATCACATTTTCCTTCTTTCTTTAGGTATTGGCAACTATTCAGAGCCACATTCGCAAAACCGCTTCTTCGAAGCTTTCCTTTTGCTCATGTATGGCTTCTCGCCATATACAGGCACCGAAATATGTTCCTGTATGCAAGCATACGTCACATATTTACGAGCCTGTGCATGGCTCTGAATAGTTATGCATATTGATAGTACGCAGAACATGCTCCCTCACCGGATACCATACAAGCCCCCACCGGATGCTGCGGCGTACAGACTTTTCCGAACACTTTACAATCGGATGGTCTGCATTTTCCCTGCAGCACATCGCCGCAACGACAGGCAGGATTCGGTTTTCCTTCTATCTTTGGCATCTGATATTTAATCCGCGCATCAAACTCCTGCCACTCCTGTCTTAGCCTCATTCCAGATGCAGGGATCACCCCCAGCCCTCGCCATTCACTGTCACAGGCTTCCATCATCTCATCTACCAGCTGCTGTGCCTCCCTGCTTCCATCCTGTGTCACCACACGTGGATAACAGTTTACAAAAAACGGCTTTCCTTCCTGAAATTTTGCCAGTGCAACTGCAAGTGCTGTCATCAGCTCTTTTGCCGTAAATCCCGCCACAACACCGCTGATGCCTTCTTCTGCCAATGTCTCACACAGATGTGTTCCTGTGATGGCATTGACATGTCCCGGATATAAAAATACATCGGCACTTCCCTTTAACGCTTCATAAGCATGAGGCATGGTTTTGTTGGCAGTCAGTATGGAGTAATTAGAACATCCGTCTTCCTTTGCTGCTTTGACTGAAAGACATCCCGCCGGTGTTGTTGTCTCGAATCCAACCGACAAAAATACCACCTGCTCATCCCCGTGTTCTCTGGCATATTTTTCAGCATCCGCCGGAGAATACACAATGCGGACCTTTGCCCCCTGTTCCCGCGCACCCGCAAGACTCATCTTCGTTCCTGGCACACGGACCAGATCTCCAAAAGTACAGATAGTAACCCTCTTTTCCAGTGCCAGGTAAATTGCTTCGTCAATAAAACTGACCGGAGTTACACATACCGGACATCCCGGTCCTGAGATCAGCTCTACCTGTTCCGGCAGTAATTTACGGATTCCCAGCCGGAAAATCTCATGAGTATGTGTCCCACACACTTCCATGATCCGCACATGAGGACCATCATAGGTTTCAATTATCTCTCTGGCTGTCTTCATTGTAAAAATTCCTCCATGAGATGTTCTGTCTCACTATCATCCTCTTCCGTGATCTTCGCAATGGCCACTCCTGCATGAATCATCACGTAATCTCCCGGCTCCAGATCCTCCAGAAGCTGGGCGGAAACCTCTCTTTTTGCACCGCCTGCATCAATAACTGCAGTACCATTGCTGATCTTTACTACTTTCGCTGATAAACCTACACACATTTTTATAGCCTCCCATTCTATACTGTAACTATTCAGATCCCATGTACATAGCTCTGAATAGTTGTGCCATACCATAAGCCGCCTGTCCGACAGCGATTCCTCCGTCATTTGGCGGAACCATACGGTGCCGCAGCACTTCAAATCCTTCTTCTGTCAACCGTTCTTCTGTCAGACGCAACAACAAGCGATTCTGAAACACGCCACCGCTTAAGACAGCTTTCTGCCTGCCGCTTACATTTCGAGCTTCCACACAGACAGCTGTGATCTGCTCTGCCAGTATCTCATGGAACCAATACGCCAGTCTGCCACTATCTGCCCCCTGCAGCTTTGCTTCCACAATCCGCTGCACCAACAATTGGGTATTCAGAATAACATGTCCGTCTTCTTCATATACCAACGGATCTATTTTCTCATTTTGTTTCTGTTCATGATCTTTTTGCTCATATGCTTCTGCTGCAAATTCCAGTGCCATGGATGCCTCGCCTTCAAAGCTGGACTTATGCCTGATACCAAGAATTGCACTGACTGCATCAAATAACCGTCCCACACTGGTAGAGAGCACTGCATTCAACTTCCTGTCTGCCATGGCAAACTGTACCTTGCTCTCTTTTTCACTGCACAGATCAAGCTTTTTCATAATCTCCCCTGCAAGCTCACGGTCTTTGGTATAGCCGTAGATCATAGATACTGCGATCCGCCAGCCTTCTTTTGCAGAGACATCTCCGCCAATCTGTAAAAATGGAGTTATATTTCCAAATCTGGTAAAGTCCTCATAATCTGCCAACAGAATCTCTCCACCCCAGATCGTACCATCTGTTCCATATCCGGTTCCGTCAAAGGCAACTCCAATGACCGGCTCCTGACAGTCATTTTCTACCATACAGGATAAAATATGTGCATAATGGTGCTGCACCTTTACTATGGGATAACCCAGCTCTTCTGCCACCACTGTGGAATTATATTTCGGATGCAGATCACAGACTACCACCTGTGGATGTACTTCCAACAGTGTCTGAAACCGTTGGATCGTCTCCTGCAGTGCTTTTACTGTCCTTAAGTCTTCCAGGTCTCCCACATATGGAGACGGATAAAACCGACTGTCCACACCAATACAAAAGGTATTCTTCAGCTCTCCGCCGACTGCGAGCACCTTCCCTTTCCAGTCTGTCGACATCATAAATGGAAGCGGTGCATAACCTCTGGAACGTCGGATCATGTACGGTTCATTTTTGTAAAAGTCCATGACCGTATCATCTGCCCGGATCCTGATCTTTCGATTATGGGACAGCATGGCATCACACAGATGTGACAGCTCCGCTACTGCCTCCGTATCCTCGCGGCAGATCGGTGCTCCGGAAGTATTTCCACTTGTCATGACCAGAATATCCGGCATCTTGATCCCGTCATCATACTGAAAAATTAATAATTGCACAGGTGCATATGGAAGCATCACTCCAACTTTTGGATTGCCCGGTGCAATAGAAGGCGCCAGTCTGCCTCCATTTTTTTTATCCAGCAGAAGGATCGGTTTCTGATGGCCGGTCAGGATCATCTCCTGCTCCGGTGTCACCACACATTCCCGCTTTACCACCGATTCATCCTTTGCCATAACTGCAAAAGGCTTGGCCGGACGTCTCTTTAATGTCCGCAGACGCTGGACTGCTTCTTCATTGGTGGCATCACAGCACAGATGGAAACCGCCGATTCCTTTGATTGCCACAATCTTGCCTTCGCTGATCATCCGACGTGTATAAGTGATGGCATCCCGTCCTCGCTCTGATCTGCCGATCAGATAAACTTCCGGCCCACATTCATTACAGCACACCGGCTGCGCATCATAGCGCCTTGTCGTTTCATCCTCATATTCCTCTGCACAGTCCGGGCACATGGGAAATTCTTTCATGCTCGTCCGTTCCCGGTCATAGGGCAGCGCATCCAGAATGGTAAGTCTTGGTCCACAGCAGGTACAGTTGATAAATGGATGCAGATACCGCCTGTCCTTTGGATCATACATTTCTTCCTTACATTCTTCGCAGATCGCAATATCCGGCGAAACAAAGATCTCTCCCTTGGTCTTTTCACTTTCAATAATATCAAACGTCTCAAAATGCATGTCTGTCTCTGCTGTGACATCCTCTGTATTGATTTTTAAAATAGCTGCACGTTTGGGTGGTTGGACTTCCAGTGCCTTCAGGAATCCTTCCATCTGTTTCTTTTGCCCCTGAGCATATATTTCCACATAAGGTCCCTTATTGCAGACCGTTCCGCAAATTCCGTTGGATGTCGCATGACGACTCACCGTTGGCCGAAAACCAACCCCCTGAACGATGCCATATACTCGGATACGCCAGGTCAGTTCCTTCTTGTTCATACTCTTCCCTCATCACAGGATCATTGGCAATCCTGTTCTCTCACTTCCGTAAGACGTCCCGATACAGCAAAATGCACCGTGTCCACAAAAGTTCCGAAAAATTCCGGTGTCATCCGCTCCATGCAGCGATCCGCATAGATCACGTCGAAATCTCCGCTTTCCACCAACTGGATATAATCTTCTTCATCTCTCAAGTGAAGATCACCGTCCTTGCGAAGCTCCGGCTTTACCATGAACCAGCTCGCCACCGTTATCTGTGCATCCGGCGCCCTTTTTAAAATTTCTTCCCGAATGGCAGAACCAATTACCTGCTGGTGTACAATCAGCACCTTTTTCCCATGATAATCCATATCGAAAATCAGTTCATCCACCAGAGGATATCCAACCTCATAAGGTGTTCCATAGGTTCGTTCCAGATATTTTGCCGCCTCCAGGGCTGCCGGAGATACCACAATATGTCTCTCCACATTGGAAACCTTCTTCACAGCCCCCAGTCCGTCTCCCATTCCATAACAGACAGCTGTCTTTCCTTCCTCTGTAAAACGTTTTCTGATACGATCTGCAGCATGCAGATCACTGATATCCTGCGGTGTCATACCAAGGATCCCGACCCTGCCCGGAATCACATCTTCCTTTTCACCTGCAAATACATAAAACAGTTCCAGCCATGCTTTTTCTTCGCCTTTATCATACAGTTCCATGCCATCCGTATCCACAGTCATGATCGGCAGATCCACCTTTTTCTCTGTCATACGCTTTAATGCATGATAATCGGTTCCGATCACGGCCGGAACCGGTGTTCCGATGATCACCGCAAATTTTGCATCCAGCTTTGTGGCTGCATCTGCAAGCTTTGCCACCAGTCTGTCATCCCGGCCAAGAATCGCATCCATATCACGAAGTCCCGCACTGAACAGGGCACTTTTGCTCTCAAACCACCGCGGCTCATCAAATCCACAGATATTTCCGGTACAGCCACCGGCATCACAGATCACGATAATCCCGCCAAATTCATAAAATACAGATACTGCGCCGGACTGATCCGGTGCAAAAGGTGTCAGGAATTTTCTAAGTCCTCTCATTGTATGATACCTCCGCCAATGCCTCAAACAGTCTGCGCACCCCCGCGTAACCAAAGGGCTGCTGTTCCTCATTCCATCGCACATTCGGACATTCTTTATGATAATATCCCGCATCTTTTCCAATGGTCAGATTGACCCCTGACTGAATTCCGTCATAATACAGCATAGTTGGTTCCAGATTGGAAAATACTTTTGTCTCTGGACTTATTTTCGCCAGCTGTTTTACATAGACAAAATTTTCTCCTGATAAAGTTCCATAGATCTCTGGCACACGGAATCCGTAGCGAACCAGCGCAAGTGCCAGTTCAAATGGATCTGCGTTCATCCACTCTCCAACGGCAAAGGATGCATCAGGATGCAGTTCCCGGAATTTTATGATAGCATCCTCCGCTGTCTTACGCGGTGCTTCATCATCGAACTCTACTCCCAGTGCCGCCCCAAAAGCTTGATACTGGCTGGCAATTTTGTCCGTCTGATAAAGTCTTCTAAGCTCGATATAGGGAATTTTCAATCGGTCATGAAAATCTTCTGCTGCGAATCGTGCTTCCGGGTGCAATACCAGATTAAAATTTGCTTCTGCCATAGTCTGATATTCTGCGTAATCCCTGCACCTGGAGATCTCATGAATGGTTTTCACACCCGCTCCGCGAAGTAACTCATACAGCTCACAATCGTCAATCAGCGGCGAAAAATATCCCAGCAGATTTACCACATTTCCTTTTTTCTTCTTCGGTTCCAGCAGAGAATAGATGGACTGCCGTACATGCACCATGGGTGGCTTCCTGCCCTCTCTGGTCAATGCATACATATAACAGGGTCTCACTGGAATTCCAACAGACTCCTCTGCCTTATGACAGACGCGCTCCATATCCGTGCCAAGCAGTGCATCCACGCAGGTGATACAGATCATTACAACCGATGGCTTTTTCTCCAGACCTTCACAGATCTCCGCCACAGCCTTCGGGATCTTTTTCAAATGTCTTCCTGTCACAATATCCGTCTCGTCCATCAGCAGATAATAAAACCGGTCATGATATACCCGCATGGAACTGAGAACTGACGTATTGCGTCCACAGCATCCCGGAGATACGATCAGCATAATGGAATCTGGCACTGCCAGTCCTGCTCGTTTGACACCAAATCCTTCGGCTCCCGGCGAGTTGAATGCCAGCGTGGCTGGAGAACTGTAGATCAGATGCGTATGAGATATCAACTGCTGCGGAATGTTATTTTTTCCCAGCTCATCCAGTTCTTTTACTGTACAAAAATAAGCTTCCTGTCTCATGCACCTTCCTCTTCTTTCCACAGCAGTGCCGCAAGGTCAAAGAAACATTTACTGATCCTGGAAGCTGGATCTCCTTCGATCACCGTCTTTCCCTGCTCTTCCCAGTGGATGATCTCATCACTTCGTGGCACCTCTCCCACGATGGGCACTCCGATCTTCTCTGAAAATGCCTGTACTTTCTCTGTTTCGTTTTCTACATTTCTGTGATTTAACACGATTCCAAATACCCGGGCATAACTGCGATCCTCAAAGTTTCGAACTGCACTGGAAATATTATTGGCGGCATACAATGCCATTTTCTCCCCGGATGTAACGATCAGGACTTTATCCGCATATCCTTCACGAATAGGTGCTGCAAATCCGCCACATACCACATCGCCCAAGACATCGTACAAAACCACATCTGGTTTATAATGTTCAAATAATTCCATATCTTCCAACAACTGAAATGTTGCAATAATGCCTCGCCCCGCGCAGCCAAGTCCCGGTGTCGGGCCTCCGGTCTCAATACAGAGGATTCCCCCATAACCCTCTTTAGAAATCTGCGAAAGATCATCTGGTTCCTCATCTTCTTCTCTCATATAATTCATCACCGGACGAAGCGGCTCACCTCCAAGTAAATTGATGGTAGAATCTGCTTTCGGATCACACCCGATCTGAATAACACGTTTCCCCATAGTGGCAAATGCCGCCGCCAGATTCGAAGTTACCGTAGATTTTCCGATTCCACCCTTTCCATATACTGCTACCTTTAACATGTTCCCCTCCTGTTAGTTTTCTACACAAAAAGAACCACTTTCCCGGCAGTTCGTCAGAAAAATGGTTCTGTAAAATCTTATTTCGCAACTATTCCTGCTCGGATCATCCTTGCCGTCAGAGTTCTCTTATTCATTTTTTCCATCTTGTCTTTTTCACCAAATACTCTGTAGATGTGTGAATCAGATATAGTAATTTCATTGATTATTTTATCATCTTAAATACGGATTATCAAGGGAATATGTTTTTACTCTAATGGCAAACAATCACATCGTCCATAACATCTAACGATGTTCCATATGCAAGGTTCAGTGCTCCTGACTGGTCAAATGAGAGTTCATAGCAATCGTCATATCCATCTCTTTCGATCTTGAAAATAATCGTATCTTCTGTATAACCATATACATCAAGATCTGATAAGATACCTCCGCCCGTGACCCAGACCGTCCAACTGCTTCCTTTCACTCCATAATCACAGTCTTCAGATTTAGCAACACCAACACATGCACCACGGCTTTCGTCAAAGATCCATTGCCCTTCAAACTTTGCAAAAACATCATCCAAATTAAGATTACTTGCATCCAGACTCTTCTGGATCTCAAGCGGAATCGAGAAAGATTCCTTTCTTACATCAGCCAGATATCCGGCAAGGATGTATGCTCTCGCACGAGTTATTTCCTCTGCGACGGTATTTTCCAACTGCGGCTGAAGGCTTCCACCATTAACCTCCATACCGGCACCTTTTACACGTGCTTCTTTTTGCTTGATCCATGCCCGCTGTTCTTCCAGCACCTTTGCTTTCGTTTCCGCATCCAGTTCATCGCTCAATCTGCTCCATAAGGAATTCAGTTCATCATCCCAGAGTTGATACCATTGTGCCGTGGTCTGATTCATGTCCGCTTGCCCCATGCTGCTCCAGTCAGCATTTTCATATCCGATGGACTGCTCCTCTATCTTTGCAAGCTCCTTTTGAATATCACCAGCCTCATCAGTCTCTTCTGTTTCAGTGTCAGTCTTTGCATTTTCTCCATCTTCAATCTCTGTATTCTCTGTAGACTGGGTCTGTATCTGCTCCTGCTGTTCCTTCTCTTGTTTTGGTTCCTCTTTTGCACTGCATCCACTGCAAAAAAGCATGAGCATAATTCCAAATAATACTACTCTTTTCATTTGTGATTCATTCTCTCCTTTACGTCCTGGAACACTCCATATCCCAGAAATAAAATTCCAACTACTAATGCTACGGTCGCAGCCGTCAGCAGAAGTGGCCCCTCATACTCCAGACCTGCTGCAAACAGTCCCGCATTCCAGGATGTTACATTGCTCATAAAGATTGCTGCCGTCAGATAATATACTGAAATTAAAATCGCAGATATCAGACAGAAAATTGCACCAATTCCTTTATTGTTCATGTTTTAGTTCCTCCTTTATCCTCTGACTCTCCTGTTCTCATTATACTACATCCTGTACCATTCATCCTTCGTCATATCATCACCACAAATCGTATGGTTTCATGGTTTCTGAATTTCGATATTCATGTTTCTCATAATATCCTATCAGCTTACCCTCATCTCTGAGTGCCACCATGTAAACATCTTTATTCTGTTTCTCATTGTGAAAAGTATAGACGATATTATGGCTTTCATCTACTGCAAACCAATCCACTACCTGCCGTATTTTATCCCTGGATTCTGGATTATGACAATCTAACAGACTTCTTCCAATAAGTTTATCGCCACCTCGCTTCGCATAGCTGGTAACAGCTGCCGGATTCATGTAAATAATCTCATGCTTAAGATTGCATATAACAACGGATGCCTTGTCCTGATCAACAATACTCTTATAAAAGCTGACATCTATCTTTTTATGTATTTTGGGGTTCTTACTTTTTTCCATCTTCAGCTATCCTTTAAAACTTCACTATTTCCGGTTCGTGTGTAAATGATGAGAATGTAGCTGTCGCATTTTTAAAATAGAACACCTCTGTATTTCCATCATCTGCTGAATACATATTCTGTAAAGATGGATAAGCATCGAGCATAGACTGTCTTGCTTCTCTTC
>ERZ773248.99-NODE-99-length-121635-cov-5.140697_pt1 | contig 121635 bp, 129 predicted proteins | sample MGYA00580518_ERZ773248 | MGnify/ENA primary metagenome ERZ773248 (study PRJEB29015, sample SAMEA2737762) | human gut metagenome | biome: human gut; feature: human-associated habitat; material: faeces | place: China | collected 2012 ...
TGGTATGAGGATTTTGTTGTGCATAAAATGTACTTGAGCGCCATCCTTGACCTTTATGATAGGCGAATCGTATCCTTTGTTATGAGCGAACGTAACGACAACCCATTGGTATTCAAAACATTTGACAAGGCGATAAAAGCCAATCCATATGCCCATCCGCTGTTTCACAGCGACAGAGGCGTTCAATATACGAACAGGAAGTTTCATCACAAGTTGGAAAAACAGGGAATGACCCAGAGCATGTCCCGTGTAGCTCATTGCATTGACAACGGACCTATGGAAGGATTCTGGGGCATCCTTAAGCGGGAGATGTACTATGGTAGGCGTTTTACCAGTAAGTGGGAACTTATGCGTTCGATAGAAGCATATATGTATTATTACAACCACAAACGTGTGCAACGTAATCTCGGCATCCTAACACCGATGGAGAAACATACCTTGTATGTAGCTGCGTAAAAAGGCCGGCAGACGAATCTGCCGACCAAAGAAATCTTATATTTTTTATTGTCCTCTTGACGGGGAGCAGTTCATTTTTCAGCTCACTTTGTTGTAGCCTTCTTTCTTCTGGCGCAGGTCGTTATTTATTCCGTTTCCTGCGGAAGAACTCTTTCAGGAGTGCGGCACATTCATCGGCCCGGACGCCGGCGGTTACGGCTGCCCGGTGATTGAGGAGAGGACTGTCGGCCAGCTGGAACAAGGAACGGACGGCGCCGGCCTTGGGGTCAGCGCAGCCGTAGACGACCCGGTCCAGGCGGCTGTTGACGATGGCTCCGGCACACATAGGGCAGGGTTCGCAGGTAACGTAAAGCGTACAGCCCGACAGTCGCCACCGGCCCAGGACGCGGCAGGCCTTTTCGATGGTCAGCAGTTCGGCATGGGCTGTGGCACATGGCAGGCTTTCCCGCAGGTTGTAGGCACGGGCAATGGCTTTCTTTTGATAAATAATCACGGCGCCGATAGGGATTTCACCGACAGCAAAGGCCGTTTTGGCTTCTTCCAGGGCTTTGCCCATATAAAATTCATCTTTTGTCATAATGATGTCCTTGATTCTTTTTGGTATTCATGATAGGTTACTATCAGATAAACTGATTTTATTGTACAGGATGGTGGAGTATAATGCAATCACTCTGGTGGCAGCTTTTCGATATTTTGGGGACCGTGGCCTTTGCCCTGTCGGGGGCACTGGTTGCCGTATTGCGGCGCATGGATATATTTGGCATTTTTGTTCTGGCTGCGGCGACCGCTGTCGGTGGCGGAATCGTGCGCGATCTTATCCTGGGACGGATTCCTCCGGCCTTTTTCCAGAATAGCATGTATTTCTGGCTTATCATCGCGACTATAGGGCTGACCATTTTTTTCTTGCGCTATATGGATACGCACCGCCGCCACCGCCTCATGCATGCGTCTATTAACTTGTATCTCATATGTGATGCCATCGGCCTTGGATCATTTACCGTTACGGGTACGCTGCTGGGCTGCTATATGTTTTCTGATTACTGGGTCCTGTGCATCGCCCTGGGACTGATTACGGCCGTCGGTGGCGGCATCATCCGCGATGTCCTGGCCGGACGCATTCCGGCGACACTGATTCAGGACGTCTATGCCACGGCTTCCTTTATCGGTGCTATCGTCCTCTATGTCCTATATATTCCCCTGGTCCAGCCGGCTGATGTGGCGTCCATCATTTGCTTTGCCGTGACCGTCGGTGTCCGTCTCCTTGCCATCCGCTATCACTGGAATCTGCCCCGGGTCAAGCGGCGCAAGAGGGGACAGCGTTTCTGAAATCACTTCGCTATTGTATTTCAAATAACTCTTTTATCCCCAGCAGCCTGGCTCCTTCACGATTGGCACGGTCGATGACGGGATGGGTATAACCTCCTTTGCTAAAAAAACAGAAGTGTTTTTGTGTTACGTTGGGAAAGGCTGCGGCAGCCTGTACTAAATCATCATATTCTTCCATGGGCATAGGGCGGTTCCGGAATTTACACTCGCAGAACAGACCTTCCTTTCCCGTTTTATCCAATGCCAGAATATCTATATCATCTTGTTGCTTGCGGATGGGATTGGTGCCCCACCATTTGCCGATAGCTGCCGGGATAAAAGGGAGCGCGTGATTTTTAGCCTGACGCCAGAGATATTCCGTACAGATTTCTTCAAATACAGGTCCCATATAATCGGAAATTCCGTCCATGATTTCCTGGGCAGCTTTTCGTTCTCCTAAGAGAAAATAGTAACTTTTTTGCGAGAACGTATAACGATACCAAAACCGATAATAATGGTCAGCTATCGTATATATTCCCTTTTTACTGGTGCTGGGCTGGCCACAGGGGATTATTTTTTTTACGAGGCGGATATTTTGCAGTACTTGCAGATATTTTGTGCATTTGCTGCGGTCTTCGTGGATACGGTCAGAAATGGCGGTAACCTTATTAGCTCCATTGGCGATGGCTTCAAGGATGCTGTTGTATATGCCCGGCTCCCGTAGTTCCATGCGTAAAAGCAGCTGGGGTTCATCATGGAGATAGGAATTTTCCGATAAAATGTGTCCGGCAATATTTTCCGTAATACTCTGAGAGGGATTGAATGCCCTGAGATAGCGGGGAATTCCTCCGAGAATGCCATAAGCCAGTAATTTCTCTTCCTGAGAATAGTCAGGAAAAAAAGCAGCGCTTTCCAGATAATCAAATGGTCTGACTTCCAGATGGGATGTAATCCTGCCATACAAGGGACTTTTGTATCCCATGATTTCATTGATCATGAAACTAACACTGGAGCCACAGAAAATGAGAAAAATATTTTTATTTTGCCAGCTATGATCGATGGTGTGCTGGAATATACTTTTTATGGAAGGATTCTGCTCAGCGAGAAAAGGGAATTCGTCAATAATCAGCACGGTACGTCTGTCTGGCCCGGAGTGTTTATCTATGAACGACAGGGCTTTTTCCCAGTCAGGAAATGGAGCAATATAATCATCCGTATAATATTCCTGGACCGTTCGTGAAAAATCTTCCCGATTGAGGGCATCATTCTTTTCCTGGGCTGGGAAGAAAATACAATCGTGGGTCTGGGCAAATTTTTGCAGAATTGTCGTTTTTCCGACGCGGCGGCGACCATACATAATCAAGAATTGAAAAGAAGGAGACGTATACAATTTTTCTAAAAGGTCTAATTCCTGTTTTCTGCCAATCATGATAACCTCCACGAAATAAGGTGAAACACAAGTATAATACTTATGAGTATTATACTTGTGTTTCACCTTATTTGCAATAGCCAAAGCCTTATAGAGACACGCGACGACGTTTCTGAAATTATTTGCATGGCAGACCGTAAATCTGGTATAATAAACTGATAATTTTTTCTATTTCTGCGTCTTCAGAGGTGATAGTGTTGAATAGTTTTCGTAAGGTCTTAGGCGCCGTCGTCGTATCCCTGTGCCTGTGTTCCGGCCCGGCAGCCCTGGCTAAAACGATTTTATATGTGCCGCAGGATAACCGTCCCGTTGACTTTGCCTATACGGTCAGTACGGCCGAAGATGCCGGTTATACGGTGATAACGCCGCCAGACCGGTATTTGTCCGGATCTAACTTCCAGGGTTCTCCCGATAAGCTGATGGAATGGGTAGAAGAAAATGCCGGCAAAGCCGATGCCATGGTACTGTCAGTGGATTCCCTGGTCTATGGGGGACTGGTCGATTCGCGCAAACATAACCTCTCCATGGATACCCTGCTGGCCCGTCTGGAAAAGGTGGAAAATCTGCACAGCAAATTTAATAAAGTGCCGATTTATGCCTTTAGTACGGTCATGCGCAGTCCCTGGGCAGGTGGCAAGGGCGTCGAACCGGATTACTATCTCAAGGCTGGCAGCGATATTTATGAACTGGCATCGCTTCAGGCTAAAATGGATGAAGAAGGCCTGACACCACAGGAACGGAACGACTGGTTCAGCATTATGCGCCGCGTCCCGGCGGAGTATCTGCAGGACTGGTTCAGCCGCCGCAAGAAGAATATGGCCATCAATTACCGCCTGATCAATGATGCCAGGAAAGGCATATTCACCTATTACAGCCTGGGCCATGATGATAATTCTGTCCGTACCCAGTCGTCGTTAGAGTCGAAGTATCTGGAACAGGCAGGTGCTGACATCCCTAAGACCAGTTTCGGGTCGTTCCCCGGGGCCGATCAGCTGGGCCTGCTGCTCATTACGCGGGCGAATAATGACTTCAACAACTATCATCCCAGGGTGACGGTCATTTATCCTCTCGGCGGAGGGGAAAAGACCGTACCGAGTTATGACGGGCAGGCCATTGGCAAGACCATTGCTGCCCATATCGAAGCTATCGGCGGAACGATAACGGACAAGGAAAAACCGGACCTGCTGCTGGCCGTCAATACGCCTCTTACGACATCGACGCGGGAATCGGGCAATTTTGAAAATTTCCCCATCATGCTCGATTCGACGCGGACATTCCTTACGCAGATAGAAAAGGCGATAGCCCAGAATATTCCTGTCAGCCTCGTCGATATGGCTTTTTCTAATGGATCGGACAATACCCTGATATATGGGCTGTATCAGGATAAGATGATGTATCAGCTGGCAGCGTATAATGGATGGAATACAGCCAGTAACTCTGTCGGCTATGGCATATCCCAGGGGCTTCTGGCCCGGTATATGACTCCCGATGCCCATCAGCGTATGCTGACGACCCAGTATCTGGACAACTGGGCGTATCAGGCGAATGTCCGGGATTATATTTACCGGCTCCAGCAGAAGGTAGAGGCCAATACGGAGCAGAAATACTATCCGACGGTCATGAGTGAAATGCAGAGCCGCACGAAAGAGCAGCTCCAGCGGTATGCCCAGACCTATCTCGGCATCGATCCCCGTACGGTCAATGTCACATTCCCGTGGAACCGGCTGTTTGAAGTCTATGTCGATGTCCATGCCCAGCCCGATGTGAGCCTGGAAAGTGACGTGCGGCAGGGCCTGCGCCAGAAAGAACTGGACCGTCTGGCAGCCCAGCAGGAAGCAGCCCGCAAGGCTCTGGAAGCAGAAAAACAGAAAACGGTCAAAGATAAAAATGCCAAAATAGATCCGAAAGTAAAAGAAGAGCTGGAACAGGCCGAACAGGCCGCCCGGGAACAGTATGAAGCAGAACTGCAGTCCCAGCAGCTGGCCCGGGAAGAAGAGCAGGCTCAGAATAACCGTACCTGGGTACCTAAAGATTAGGACAGGAAAAGGCAGTTTACTGATTGTAGTTTTTAGAAAAACAGTACGGAAAAAATATGTGAATCAGCAAAAAATCCCATGGATGTGTACGCTCGATGGTGTACACGTCCATGGGATTTTTTTGCCTTTCTTTCCGTCACGTTCGTACGACGGGGATGACCCGTGTCTTTTCTGCCGTGCAGACAGCTATGCCATTAGTCGCGTTCGTAATGGCCTGGATTGCCGTATCAGTCTGTTCTTCCGGTATTTCAAGGGTAAACGTCACATCGGCGGCAAAGTTTCGGTCTGCAATGCGTATGGCATGCGCTGGTGCCAGCCGTTCTATGGTACTCACAAAGGAGTAGGGAACAGAAACTTTTATGACCTGATAAGGAAGATAATCGGCGATAGATGCGGCTGCAAGGCCCAGGGACACGCTGTGGCTATAGGCCCGTATGAGGCCGCTGGCGCCAAGCTTGATGCCGCCAAAATACCGGGTGACGACAACTACGGTGTTGGTAATCCCGTTTTTTTTCAATACTTCCAGCATCGGCCGTCCGGCCGTTCCCGAAGGTTCGCCGTCGTCACTGGATTTCTGGATGGCACCACCAGGACCAATCTGATAGGCGTAACAATTGTGCCGGGCATCCCAGAATTCTTTGCGCCGGGATTCAATAAAAGCAGAGGCTTCTTCTTCGCTGGATACTTCTTTAAGATGGGCGAGAAACCGTGATTTCTTTATGGTATATTCCGCTTCGGCACTGCCGTAAACGGACGTAATGTGCGGACTGGTCATAATCGGATTTCCTCATATACGTATATAAAAAGACCGCCGGATTCCGGCGGTCCTGGTTTCATTGGTGGGAATAGTTGAATTCGAATCAACGACCTTCACGATGTCAACGTGACGCTCTAACCAACTGAGCTATACCCCCATGCGACTTGTTTAGTATACTCAATTCTGCGCGTATTGTCAAGCATCTTTTACAAAAAACGTACAAAATTTTTTCTTTCCCCAAAAAAAGCCCTGTGCATATGCGGAAGGTCGGGGCTTTTCGGGTGGAAGCGTGTTGGCAGAGGCATCTGTTCAGTAGTATAATATGTCTATCGTGCTGGAAAGGGGGAAGGAGAATGGCCCGCATTGTTTTAGTTACGGGAGGCGCCCGCAGTGGCAAGAGTCAGTTTGCTGAGCAGTATCTGGAGGCGTGTCCCGGACGCCATGGGTATATTGCAACGGCCCAGGTCCTGGATGACGAGATGGCTGACCGGGTAGCCCGGCACCGCAGCCGCCGTCCGGCATCGTGGCAGACCTTTGAAGTGCCATCGGGACTGGGAGACCGCATTGCGTCTATTTTGCAGCAGGCGGATCACATCCTGCTCGATTGTCTGACCCTGTATTTTTCCAATTTCCTGCTGCAGCGGGACGGAGATGATTTCTCCCATATCCTGAAAGAAGCGGAAGAAGAATGGGACAAGGTGCTCCGGACGGTAGGGCAGAGCCTTGGCGGGACCTTTGTCATTGTTACCAATGAACTGGGGTCGGGCATCGTCCCCATGGCGAAAGTGAGCCGCCAGTACCGTGATCTCATCGGCTTTCTGAACCAGCGTACGGCTGCCGCTGCCGATGAAGTCTACCTGAGTGTGTGTGGCATTACTATAGAAATCAAAAGCCGGCAGGTTACGCTGCCAGTCCGGGAGGAACAGCCATGACGAGTTTTCTCATCGCTCTCCAGTTCCTCACGCGCATACAGCTGGCCCGGCATCTGATCTGGACGAATGAGGCCTTTGGCGCATCGCTGCGCTGCTTTCCCATGGTAGGATGCTGCATCGGCCTGTGCCTGTGCCTGTGCTGGTTCGTCACGGGACTGGCCCTCTCCGGGTTTTACCGGGCCGTATGCGTCATCATTGCTTGGTTCCTCATTACAGGGGGACTCCATGCCGACGGATTCATGGATACGGCCGATGGCCTCTTTTCCGGACGCAGCCGGGAACGGATGCTGGAAATACTGAAAGACAGCCGGGTCGGTTCCAATGGTGTCATGGCGTTCTTCTTTCTGGCATTGCTGAAAATTTGTTTTCTGGCAAACATAGAAGGACCGGCAGCCTATGCGGCACTCCTTGGCATACCGGCGGCGGCCCGTTATGGCACATTGGTGAGCGTACTGGAATTTCCCTATGCCCGTCCGGAAGGCCTGGGAAAGGCCTTTGCTGCCTATGCCCCGCCGTATACGCTGGTTCTGGGATTTCTGGCAGCCCTGCCGCCGGTCCTGGTGGGAGGATTCTTGTACCTGGCCTTCCTCGGCATTGCCATGGCAGCCAGTCTGATACTCAATACCTATATTGTGCGGCATCTCGGCGGCGTAACCGGTGACACCTATGGTGCCGTTACGGAATGCAGCGAATTGCTGTTACTCGGCTTCTGTGCCGCTATATATTGATTACAGGAAAGGAATATAGATACATGATCAAGCTTTATCTCGTCCGTCACGGTGAAACCGATGGCAATTCCCAGCAGTGGTTCCAGGGCGCATCGGACGTGCCCCTCAATGCTACGGGAATAGAACAGGCCCGGCGCCTGAGCCATTTTATGAAAGATATTCATTTTGATGCAATTTATACCAGTACGCTGTCGCGTGCCTATACGACGGCCGAAATCATTGCAGAACCACATCATCTGCCGGTGCAGCAATATCCGGAATTGCGGGAAATCAGCTTTGGTGTATGGGAACGCCATACGTATGACGAAATCACCAAAGAATGGCCGGGAGAAATCGAAGCCTTTTATGCATCGGAAGGCAAGATGCGGGCTCGGGGCGGCGAATCGTTCCTTGAAGTCCGGGACCGCATTACGAAGAAGACAAAGGAATTGCTCAGCCATCACGCAGACGGGGATTCGGTCATGATCGTCTCCCATGGCGCAGCCATCCGCTGCCTGTTGTTTGGCCTGCTGGAACTGGATTTCCGCAAGCTCTGGTGCTTCCAGCAGTATAATACGGCGTTTACGATTATCGAATATTACGGCAGCCGCAGTGTCATGACGCTCATGAATTGTACCCAGCATCTGGAAGGGATGAAAGGGTATGAGCCGCAATGGTACGGCCGGCAGCACAATATCATGTAGGTGATGGCATGGCAGATACAATACGTCTCGATAAATTACTGGGCCATACGGGATGGGGAACCAGAAAAGAAATCAGGGAGCTGTGCCGGTCCGGTGCCGTAGCCGTCAATGGCATATCCTGCCGGGACAGCAGCCTGAAAGTACAGCCCGGCCGTGATACGGTGACCGTCAAAGGAGAGCCTGTATCTTATGAGAAATTTTATTATCTCATGCTGTATAAGCCGGAAGGTATCCTGTCGGCGACAGAAGCCCCTCATGCCCGTACGGTCATCGACCTGCTGCCCCGCCAGTTTTCTGGTGCCGGGCTGTTTCCCGTAGGACGCCTCGACAAAGATACGACGGGGCTGCTTCTCCTCACCAATGACGGGCAATGGGCCCATCGCATTACATCGCCTAAAAAACACGTCCCCAAGGTCTACATAGCCCGTGTGGCAGGTTCTGTTCCCGTAGATATAGGGGAACGGTTTGCCGCCGGCCTGGTCCTCGACGATGGGCTGGTGTGCCTGCCGGCAAAGGCGGTCTGCTCAGGAGAAGGGGAACTGACCATCACCGTACAGGAAGGGAAATTCCATCAGGTAAAGCGCATGTGTGCCGCTGTAGGACTTATGGTGGAAGCCTTGCACCGCGTGCGCATCGGAAGTCTCTCTCTCGATGAGACACTGACGCCGGGCACGTGGCGCTCCCTTACAGAAACGGAACGGGATGCCGTATTCCGGTCACCTGAAACGGATTGAATGAGAATTTTTCCTTTTCAACGCCTCTGTTATATGATATGATAAGGTGTAGACTGAAAAAATCAGGTGATAGCATGATTGGAGAAAGAATAGACCGGCTGCGCCAGTTCCTTCAGGAACATACGGCAGACGGTGTCATCATTATGCAGCCAGAGAATCTTCGGTACTTCAGTGGCTTTACCGGTGGAGAAGGTGCGCTGGTCGTGACCGGCACGACGGCCGTTCTCTGGACCGATTCGCGGTATACGGAACAGGCAGCTGGTCAGTCCGGCACCTGGTATGCCATCGGGAATCATCAGGGCCGGCTGGCAGAATGCATAGCCCGGAGCCTGTATGAAGGCGGTGCCCAGGCTGTCGTATATGAAAGCAATTTTCTGACTCATATGATGTTTGAACAGATTGCACAGCAGACAGAATGTGACTTTGAAGGGTACAACCTCAACGTCCTGCGTGCTGTCAAAGAACCGTTCGAACTGACGGCTACACGCAAAGCCAGTGCCATTGCCGACCAGGCATTCGCCGACCTTCTGCCGTATATCAAGCCGGGAGTGACGGAAAAAGAACTGGCAGCCCGGTTGGAAAGCAATATGCTGCTTGCCGGATCGGAAGAAAAATCGTTCACGACGATTGTTGCATCCGGTGTCCGTTCCTCTATGCCTCATGGCACAGCCAGTCCCAAAGTCATCGAAAAAGGAGATTTTATTACCTTTGATTTCGGGGCCGTCTGGGAAGGGTATCATTCCGACATTACCAGGACCGTCGTTGTTGGTAAAGCGAGCCGGGACCAGCGGGATTTCTATAATATGATTCTCGCTGCCCAGAAAGAAGGCGTTGCCGCCGTCCGGGCCGGTGCCAGCCGGAAGGATGTCGATTTCGTCGTCCGCAATTATTTCGCTGCCCGTCATGTATCACAGTATTTCACCCATTCCCTGGGACATGGGACGGGGCTTGAAATCCATGAAGAACCAGTCCTGTCACCGCGCAGTACCGGTGTCCTGAAAGAAAATATGATAGTCACGGTAGAACCGGGGCTGTACATAGAAGGCAAATACGGGGTCCGCATCGAAGATTCCGTTGCCGTGACAGCCAATGGCTGTGAAATCTTAACCAAAACGCCAAAAGATTTGATGGAGTTATAGTAGGAGGAGTTAACAGATGATTACAAGTAATGATTTCAGACCAGGTGTAACGATTGAAATTGACGGCCAGGTATGGCAGGTTGTTGAATTCCAGCATGTAAAGCCCGGTAAAGGCGCTGCCTTTGTCCGTGCCAAAATCAAGAATCTGGAAACCGGTTCGGTTGTCGAACGTACATGGAATGCCGGTGAAAAAGTACAGGAAGGCCATGTAGACCGCCGTCAGATGCAGTATCTCTATGAAAACGAAGGCATGTACTGTTTCATGGATAATGAAACGTATGAACAGATCGAACTGAACAAAGAAAGCCTCGGCGACGCTGTTAATTTCCTGAAAGAAGAAATGAACGTTTCCGTCATGATGTTCAAAGGCAAAGTCATCGGTATCGATCTTCCGGCCGCAGTCGAACTGAAGGTCGTCAAGACCGATCCAGGCCTGCGCGGTGATACGGCTACAGGCGGCAGCAAACCGGCTACTCTCGAAACCGGCTATGTCGTCAAGGTACCTCTCTTCATCAATGAAGGCGAAGTTCTCCAGATCGATACCCGTACAGGGAACTATATCGGCAGAGCATAAGTTGTCATGGCAAGGGGCTGTCGTGAGAAGTGAAAGTCTTCTTGCGCCAGCCTCTTTTTTATAGTCAGGTGACGCATATGGAAACGACAAAAACGAATGCTCTGGGCAGTATTCATATCAGTGACAAGGCTATTTCGTCTATTGCCGCCCGGACGGCAGCCCTCGTGCCCCATGTCCATGCCCTGGATGCGACACTGGCCGAATCGGCAGCCCGCCGCCTGGGACGGGGCAGTTTATCCCAGGGAGCCGAAACCCATATCAGCGGCAATGCGGTGGAAATCACGCTGCGCCTCATCGTGGAAAGCGGATACCGTATCCCCGATATAGCCCTCAAGGTGCAGAAAGCGGTCAAAGAGGCGGTAGAACGCGATACGGGCTGCCAGGTCGATGCCGTCCATATTCTGATAGCGGGGATTGTCTTCCCGGCAGACAAGGAGGCAGGACAATGACTGGCGAAACAAAAGACGTTGAATTTTTTGTCAATGATTCCGTATATGTCCAGGTCGTGTCACTGGCGCTGCAGGAACTCTCTGATCAGATTCCCGCCAAAGGCCGCAGTGTGGCCGTGCGCCAGCACGAAGGTGTACTGACTGCTGATATCCATGTATATGGATATTATGGTGATGATTTGTGTGTACTGGCACGGACTGTCCAGGAGCATGCAGCGGCAGCACTGCAGGAAATGGCAGCTCCTCAGGCACTGGAAGTCCATGTGACAGTCGATGATGTTGTATTGAAGGAATAATCCGGATAGGAGGTCCGCGTGAGCAGACATAAAGCACGCCAGATGGCGATAGAAATTTTATTTTCCAGAGAATTTCATGGAAAAGACGATATCCAGTATCAGGAAGAAGAAATCCTCCATTCTGTGAATGGTACAGACGAGGAACATAATCCGGCCGTACAGGATGAAGAGGAATATTGCAATTACCTGGTTACGACGACGACAGAACATATGGACGAATTTGACCAGATTATCCAGTCTCTGGCCAAAGGCTGGGACGTCTCCCAGATGAACCGGGCGGACAAGAATGTCATGCGTCTGGCACTGTGTGAGCTCATTTATCCGAAAGATGCCCGTATGGCCGATGCCGTCGTTCTCAATGAAGCCATTGAACTGGCCAAGGAATTCAGCGGCCATAAGTCATCCCGGTTCGTCAATGGTATTTTAGGTGCCTATGTGCGTCAAAGGAAGTAAAAGAGTATGAATCTCTATCTGGGAATCGACACAAGCTGCTATACTACGTCGGTCTGCCTTCTCAGTGACGATGGCCGTGTCGTACAGGATGAACGGCGTATCCTGACTGTACCCAGTGGCGGCCGCGGTCTCTCCCAGTCCCATATGGTCTACCAGCATACGCGTAATCTGCCGGAACTCATGGAACGGCTGCGTCCGGCGCTCAAGGGCAACCGCATTGGTGCCATCGGAGTGACCAATCAGCCCCGGCGCCGGGAAGACAGTTATATGCCGGCATTCCTTGCCGGATTGGGGTGTGCCCGGAGCCTGGCAGCGATGCTGCAGGTGCCATTGTACCCTATCAGTCATCAGGAAAACCATCTCCTGGCAGCCCTGAGACCGCTGGGGACTGTACCGGAAGCTCCGTTTACGGGACTCCACCTGTCTGGCGGGACGACGGACCTGTTGCATGCTGTTGCCGACGAAGAGGGCCTTTCTATTTCCCGTATCGGCGGGACCAGTGACATCAGTGCCGGACAATTTATTGACCGCGTCGGTGTCGCCCTGGGATTTCCTTTTCCTGCAGGCGTGCATCTCGATGCGATGGCCCGGAAAGGATCCATGGACATCAAAGGGAGCCGTGTCTTCTGCCGGAATGGTGAAATCAGCTATTCCGGTCCGGAATCGCAGGCACAGCGTCAGATAGCCAGAGGTACAGCCGATTGCTGTGCCATGAGCTGCTGGACACTCAGGACCGTATGGAACGGCCTGCAGGAATTGCTCGATACGGGCCTTTCAGGCGGCATGGACAAGCTGGTTGCCGTAGGCGGCGTCATGAGCAACGGCTTCCTCCGCAGTCAGCTGCAGCGCTATGCCAGCCGGCATCATGTACAGGTCATCCTGGCTCCTGACGGGTATAGTGCAGACAATGCCTCCGGTGCCGCATTCTGGGCCTTCTGGAAGGAAAGGGGCCGGTCATGAAATATGCATCTGTAACAGAGGTCGTACGGCGCATCAAAGACGATCTGCAGAGCGATTACCGCCTGCAGAGTATTGCTATGGAAGGCAGTATCATCGGTCTGAAACGGGCGTCGAACGGCCATTACTATATGAATCTCCATGACGAAACGTGTTCTATCCGGGCCATTCTGTTCCGAAGCCGTGTGGGTCATTCCATGGACGGCGTGCGGGAAGGAGATCAGGTCGTGGTCATAGGGGCTGTCAATGTCTATGAAAAAGGCGGTACCGTGTCCTTTATCATAGAAAAGCTCTTTGCCCGCGGTGTAGGCACGCTGCAGCAGCAATACGAAAAGATCAAGAAAGAACTATATGAAAAAGGGTATTTTGCGCCGGAGCACAAAAAATCCATTCCCCGGTTTCCCTGGACTGTCGGTGTCCTCACTTCGGCAACCGGCGCAGTCCTGCACGATATCCATAAAATAGCGGCAGAACGCAATCCCTATGTGGAAATCCGCTTGTTTCCCGTTCCCGTACAGGGGACGGGTGCCGAAACGGTCATTGCCAGGACGCTGGAGAAAGCCGGCAGGGATCCGTCTCTCGACGTGCTCATCCTGGCCCGTGGTGGCGGCTCCATGGAAGACCTGTGGTGCTTCAACAGTCCCCAGGTCGTACAGGCCATTTACGATGCGCAGGTGCCGGTCATTACGGCAATCGGTCATGAAACCGATACGACACTGGCCGACTATGCTGCTGACGTCCGGGCTGCGACCCCGACCCATGCGGCGGAGCTGGCATTTCCCGATTTTGAAGAAATCCAGATGGACCTGGCGGCTATGGCAGATCAGGCGTATCAGTCTGTTATCCAGCGGCTGGATCGTCTGGAACGGGAACTGGGAAGGACCGTAGCGGCGCTACAGACCCGGCGCTACGATGACTTCCTGACGATGAAGGATGAATCTGTTTCCCAGCTGGTCCGTCTGGCCCGGCAGCATCTGGATCTGAAGCTGACCCGGGAGACGGGACGGCTGCAGGCACTGAAAGCATCGCTCAGTGCCATGAATCCGGCTTTGCTCGTACGGAAAGGGTACGGACAGCTGGAGCAGGACGGTCATGTCCTGACGGATATGAAATTGCTCCGGCAGGAACGGCCGCTGACGATACAACTTCTGGAAGGAACCATTCTAACGGAAATAAAAGAGGTAACGATCCATGGCAGCGACAAACGCAAAACTAAAAAACTTTGAAACGAATTATGCAACACTGGAAAAACTGGTCCAGAATCTGGAATCACCGGATCTGACACTGGCCCAGTCACTGGAATTGTTTGAAAAAGCGATCAAAGTGTCCCAGTCCTGCGAAAGTGCGCTGGAATATGCCCGGCAGCGGGCTCAGGTCCTGGCAGACATGCAGAAAGGGCCGGATACAGATACGCTGACAGAGGAGGGGACTCTCGACTTATGACGATACAGGATTATTTACAGGATAAAAAACGGATGGTCGATCAGCGCCTGACGACGTTGCTTCAGACGGATGTACCCCAGTTTTCCCGTCTATACGAATCCATGAATTACAGCCTCCTTGCCGGTGGGAAACGGCTGCGCCCTGTTTTGTTCCTGGCTACGCTGGAAGCACTGGGAAAAGACCCGGAACCATATCTCGACGTAGCCTGCGCACTTGAATGCGTCCATACGTATTCCCTGATTCATGATGATCTGCCCTGTATGGATAACGATGATCTGCGGCGGGGCAAACCGACCAATCATGTCGTATATGGAGCGGGACTGGCAACCCTGGCCGGGGACGGTCTCCTGACCTTTGCCTTTGAACTCATGGCACGCCAGACCGGGCTGGACGCAGATAAGCTGCGCCAGTGCATCGCTGTGTTTGCCAGAGCAGCCGGACCGGCCGGTATGGTCGGCGGGCAGGCCTTTGACCTGGAAAGTGAAGGGAATAAGTCTATCGGCCTTGACGGGCTGAAGCTTCTGCACCGCATGAAAACAGGTGTTATCTTTGAAGCGGCCATCGATCTGGCAGCCATTCTGGGAGACGCTACAGAAAAGCAGCGGCGTATTTTTGATACCTATGCCCTCCAGATGGGACTGACATTTCAGATTACTGACGATATTCTGGACTTTACAGGCGATGAACAGACACTGGGCAAGCCTGTCGGCAGCGATGCCAGAAATAATAAGGCAACGTATGTCACGATTTTTTCTCTGCCAGAAGCCCGGCGTATGGCAGAACAGGCCGCTGCGGAAGCTGTCAAAGCAGTACAGCCGCTGGGCGACGGCGCCTGGTTCCTGCGCGATCTGGTGACATATATGCTGACACGGGTCAGCTGAGGAGGCGGGAGCATGCAGCATAAGGAACGATTGGATGTCCTGCTCGTAGAACGGGGCCTTTCGGAAAGCAGAGAAAAGGCCAAGGCAACGATTATGGCCGGCCTGGTATTTGTCGATGGCCAGCGTCAGGATAAGGCGGGGACTAAATTGTCTCCCGATGTGGATATTATTGTCAAAGGCAATCCCATCCCCTATGTCGGCCGGGGCGGTCTGAAACTGGAAAAAGCGATGGAAGTATTTCCTATTGACCTGACCGGTGTGACCATGATGGACATTGGCGCCTCTACGGGCGGATTTACAGACTGTGCCCTGCAAAATGGTGCCGCCCGCGTCTATGCCGTCGATGTGGGCTATGGCCAGCTGGCCTGGAAACTGCGTACCGATGACCGGGTGATTAACATGGAACGGACCAATATCCGCAATGTAACCGTGGCGGATATCGGGGCTCCCGTCGATTTTATTTCTGTCGATGTGTCGTTTATTTCCCTGCTCAAAATCATGCCGGCGGCCTCCCAGCTGCTGCGTATGGGCGGCAGCATGGTCACCCTGATCAAGCCGCAGTTTGAAGCCGGAAGGGAGCATGTGGGAAAAGGCGGCATTGTCCGCGATGTCGCAGTGCATCGCGCCGTGCTCCGCCAGGTCATCAGCGGCATTGCCGGTTTTGGCATATCTCCGCTCATGCTGACTTTTTCTCCTATCAAGGGAGCCGATGGCAATATTGAATATCTGTTATACAGCCGTAAAGAAGAAATATGCCACGATGACATCACGGACGATATCATTGATGAGGTGGTCCGTCTGTCTCATGAAATGTAGGTGATTCTATGCGTATCGGTATTTTTCCGAATCTGGTCAAAAAAGAAAGCACTCATGTAGTGCGCAAACTCATCGGATTGTGTGAACACCATAATCTGCCGTATTTTCTGCCGGCCTACGTGGCACAGAGTACACAGGATTTTTATCATCATATCGATGCCGCACATCTGCGTCCCCGGATGACACTCTTTGATAATATCGATATTGCCATGGTCCTCGGTGGCGACGGAACGATTCTAAAACTGGCCAACCAATTTGCTGACAGCGGGATCCCTATCTGCGGCGTCAACCTGGGTTCGCTGGGTTTCCTTTACGAAGTGGAAACACGGAATCTGGAACAGCGGTTTCACGACATAATGGACGGACATTATTTTCTCGAAGAACGGATGATGCTCCATTCCGAACTGGATTATGAAGACGGGACAGTCCAGGTACTGCCCGATGCTCTCAATGATATCGTCATCGGCCATGGCAACGTAGGCAAGCTCATCCGTGTCGATATGAGCATCAATGACCACTTTGTCCAGCAATTCCCCGGTGACGGGCTTATCGTATCGACACCGACGGGATCGACAGGCTATACCTTCTCGGCCGGCGGCCCTATTGTCTCCCCGGAAGTACGCTGCCTCATGGTGACGCCCATTTGTCCCCATCTGCTCCTCAAAGTGCCACTGGTGCTGCATCACGAAGACCGGATTTCCCTGTCTGTTGCCAACAGCCGCAACGGTATCCGCATATCCGTCGATGGCATGATGGACCAGGAATTTACCAAACACATGATTCTTCAGATTCATGAATCGGATAAAACGCTGAAGCTGGTCCGGTTCAGCAAGAACTATTTTTATAAAAATCTGTTTACAAAAATGATGGGAAATGATTGATATGGAATGGTATCCATTGAAAAATGCTGTCAATGTGTCGCATATGCTGCTGGAACCGTATATCCCCATGGCCAGGGTTCTCGTCGATATGACCTGTGGCAATGGGCACGATACGGCGTTTCTGGCAGAGCGCATGGCCCGGGACGCGTCCCTGTATGCCTTTGACATTCAGGATAGTGCTATTGCGGCGACCAGGCAGCGTCTCCGTGATAAGCAGCTTCTTTCGGACCGGGTACATCTGTTGCAGGGCTCCCATGACCAGCTACTGGAACAGGTGCCGGACATAGTGGATCTGATTGTATTTAACTTAGGCTATCTGCCCTCGGGAGACCACGCCCTTCATACGACGGGTGAAATAACTGTAAAAGCTATAAAAATAGGCTTGCATAAAATTGCGAAAAATGGGATAATTATGTTAGCAGCGTATCCCGGCACGGATGCGGGGGCCGCCGAAGCGAACGCCGTCCGCACCTATCTGCAGACGGTGCCCCAGAAAGACTACGATGTCTCTATGTGGCAGCCGCTGAACCAGATACATTGTCCGCCGCAACTATATATTGTACAGAAAAGAGGGTAATTATGAAGAGATTCCGCTATACGAAGATAAAAGAAATTGTACAATCCCGTCCGATTGAAACACAGGAAGAACTGGCCAAGGCCCTTCAGGAAGAAGGAATTGAAGTAACACAGGCTACAGTATCCCGGGATATCAAAGAACTGATGCTCATCAAAGTTCCGACCAGTGACGGCCATTACCGCTACGCCCTGAGCCAGGAACAGAATATGCTCATGTCCAAAAACCGTATGGCCCGCCTGTTCCAGGATTCTATCGTCCGCGTCGATTCCGCACTGAACCAGATCGTCATCCACACTATGCCGGGTTCGGCCAATATGGTAGCGGCTGCCATCGACCTGGCAAAATGGGAAAATGTCATCGGCACCATCGCTGGCGACGATACCATCCTGATCATTACGAACAGTACAGAAAGCGTTCCCAAGATTACGAAAGTCATCGTAACGCTCATGAAGGAATGATGGATGATGCTCCAGTCACTGCATATCCATAATTTCGCCCTGATTGAAGACCTGCACATCAGCTTTGCCGATGGTGTGACCATCCTGACAGGGGAAACAGGGGCCGGGAAGTCTATCCTTCTCGATGCCATCGGCATGCTCTGCGGCAAACGGGCTTCTGCGTCCTTTGTCCGCCAGGGGACAGACGCATTCCTCGTTGAGGGTGCGTTCTTTTTTTTAGATAAAACCGGCGCTATGAAGCAGGTATTAGAGGCGAACCACATTGAATGGGAAGACGGGCAGCTTATTATTTCCCGTAAATTCCACAAGAGCGGCCGCGGGTCTATATTGGTCAATGGCACACTGGTACCGACCAGCGTCGTGCGTACCATTTCGGCTTTTCTCCTCGATATCCACGGCCAGTTTGACAATCAGCTCATTTTTGATCCGGCATACCATGTGACGATTCTCGATTCCCTGACACCGGAATTAAAACAGGTGCGCCAGGAATATGACAATATGTACTCCCATTGGCATAGCCTGTGCCGTGAAGCGCAGAAACTGCAGAAAGACGAAGGGGAAAAGGCACGCCTCCTGAGTATCCTCGATTTCCAGATTAAGGAAATCGAAGGGGCGCAGCTCAAAGAAAAAGAAGATGAAGAGCTGGAAGAAGCCATCAATAAGGCGTCTCACTCGGAACATATCAAGGATACGCTCCGGACGGCGCTCTATGCCTTCGAAGGAGGGGACAGGCAGAAAGGCATGACGGAACAAATTGATGAAGTCCATCGCAGCCTGGAAAAGGCATCGGCGTATGAGCCGTCTTTTGCCGGACTGGCTGCGCGTGTCGAGACACTTTCGTATGAGCTGGAAGATATCCATGACAGCGTAGCGCGTTATGCCGATACGTTTACCTTTGATGAAAACGCTCTGGACCGGATGCAGTCCCGTTTGGCTTCTATCGAAAAACTAAAACGGAAATACGGGTTTACGATTTCCGATATTATGACCTTCCTGAAAAAAGCGAAAGCTGATTTCAGCCGTCTGGACCAGTCGGAAAATACGCTGGCAGAACTGGAAAAGCAGATACATCAGGAAAGCCGTGCCCTCCGCCAGAAAGCGGGACAACTCATGGAACTGCGCACGGCTGCCGACAAGGTGTTCCGGCAGAAGATGGAAGATACTTTGTTCCGCCTGGGCCTCGTCAACAGCCGTATTGCTTTTCACATGGAACCCATGAAGGATATTACGCCAGAAGGGGCAGCAGCTATTGAGCTGTATTTTTCTGCTAATAAAGGGGAATCCATGCAGCCTCTGGCTAAAATTGCCTCCGGCGGGGAAGTATCCCGCATTGCTTTGGCACTAAAGGCTAACGGTCCCGATTCAGTCGAAGGACGGACGATGATTTTTGACGAAATCGACGTTGGGATCAGTGGACAGACGGGATTGCAGGTAGCCGTGGAAATACGTAAACTCAGCAGCCGCGGTCAGGTGCTCTGCATTACTCATCTGCCACAGACGGCCGCCAGCGCAGATCACCATTATTTCATTTATAAGAAAGAAAAAGATGGCCGCACGGTCACCCAGGTCCGGGCTCTGAGCGAAGAAGACCATATCCGGGAAATCGCCCGCATGTTTGCCGGTGACGATACAAGCCCGGCCAGTATCACGGCAGCACGGCAGCTGATCTCTCAGGTACGGGAGCATAAGCCGGCCTGCAGCCAGCAGTAATGACTGATATAGAGATATACTATGATAAAGGGGACGATTTACGTATACATAATATGTTATGTATACAGGCGTTTACCTTGACTAAGGCGAATATAAGGTATATTATTTTTATATATTAGCAGGGTGAGGGAGTAAACAAATCCTTACCGGGACTGCATTAGGGAGTGTGATAGTATGCTGAAGGTACTCGTAAACGGTGCAGATGGCCGCATGGGTAGCCAGGTAGTAAAAGCCGTGTATGAAGATAAAGATCTGGAACTAGCAGGCGGTGTCAGCATTACACATATCGGGGAAGACCTGGGTGATATTGCTGGTATCGGCACGCTGCATATGCCTGTCCGTGACAATCTGGGAAAGACGATTGATGACGTAAAGCCCGATGTTGTCGTTGATTTTACATCGCCCCGGGCTATATTTGATAATGCTAAAACGGTCATTGAACATGGTGTCAACATGGTAGTCGGTACGACAGGCCTTACGGCTGACCAGCGGGACGAACTGGGGAAAATGGCACTGGCTAAGGGAACATGCATTTTCATTGCTCCCAATTTTGGTCTCGGCGCTGTCCTCATGATGAAAATTTCCACGGAAGTCGCCAAATATCTGCCGGATGTCGAAATCATCGAAATGCACCATAACAATAAACTGGATGCACCATCGGGAACATCTATCATGACAGCTAATATGATTGCCGCAGCCCGTAAAGAAGCCGGCATCGAACCGGCACCGGACAAGACCCATGAAAGTCTCGAAGGGGCCCGCGGCACCAAAGTAGATGGCATTCCCATCCACAGCGTCCGCCTGCCCGGCTATGTGGCTCATCAGCAGGTACTCTTTGGCGGTTACGGGGAATACCTGACAATCCGTCATGATTCAATCGACCGCAAATCGTTCATGCCAGGCGTAATCCTGGCTGTAAAGAAAGTCGGTTCTCATCCGGGCCTGACATTCGGTCTGGAAAATTTCTTATAAAACCATGCGAGAACCGGCATAATAGGGGGAATTCAGAATGACAAAGAAACCGGTAGTAGCTATTTTGGGCGCCACAGGTGCCGTAGGACAGGAATTTATCCGTCTCATTGAAGAACGGAATTTTCCATACAGCCAGCTGAAGTTACTGGCTTCGTACCGTTCAGCAGGGAAAAAAATGACCGTAAATGGTCAGGAATATACGATTGAAGAAGCCAAGCCGGAATCTTTTGATGGTGTCGATATCGGTTTGTTTGCCGGTGGCTCGATTAGTAAAGAACTGGGGCCGGAAGCGGCAAAACGGGGATGTGTCGTCATTGACAATTCCAGCACGTTCCGCATGGATCCCGAAGTACCTCTCGTTGTACCGGAAGTCAATCCGGAAGATATTGCCTGGCATAAAAACATCATTGCCAACCCGAACTGCTCGACGATTATCATGCTCATGGCACTGAAACCAATCCACGATCTGTCGCCAATTAAGAAAATCGTGGTCAGCACCTATCAGGCTGTCTCCGGGGCTGGCAAGGAAGGTATCGATGAACTCAAGGAAGAAACGGAAGCATATCTTAAAGGGGAAGAAATGCAGCCGAAGATCCTGCCGAGCAAGAGCCTGCCCAAGCACTATCCTATCGCCTTCAATCTGATTCCGCAGATTGATAAGTTCTTGGACAACGATTACACCAAAGAAGAACTGAAAATGGTCAACGAAACCCACAAGATGCTCCACGATGACAGCATTGCTATTACGGCGACGACCGTCCGCGTACCGGTATTCCGCAGCCATGCCGAATCCATCATGGTCGAAACGGCAGACGAACTGGATGTAGAAGCCGTACGTAAAGCCATCGATGCATTCCCTGGTGCACAGGTGCAGGATAATCCGGCAGAAATGGAATATCCTATGCCTCTCTATACATCGGAAAAATATGACTGCTACGTCGGCCGTATCCGTAAAGACCTGTATAATCCGAAGGCCATCAACCTCTGGGTTTCCGGCGACCAGATCCGTAAAGGGGCCGCACTCAATGCCTTACAGATTGCTGAGTACATGCTGGCCCATGATATGATTAAGTAAATCAATAAACTGGGAGATGAATGTACATGTTAACTTTTCCTAATATTATTACGGCGATGATTACGCCGTTTCATGAAGATGGTTCTGTCAACTATGAAGCCTTTGTCAATCTGGCAAAAAAATATGCTGATGAAGGCGCAGGTATCCTGGTAGCCGCGACGACCGGTGAAGGCGCCGTCATGACGGAAGATGAAAAACTGAAACTCTTCAAGATGACGGCCGATGCCCTGAAAGACAAGACGCTGGTCATGGGCAATGTCGGAACGAATAATACGGCCCAGTCTATTGCACTGGCAAAAAAAGCAGAAGAAACAGGTGTCGATGCCATTCTCTGCATCGTGCCGTATTATAATAAACCGAATCAGGAAGGCTGCTATGCCCATTTTGCAGCTATTGCCAAATCGACGAAACTGCCTATTTTCATCTACAACGTACCGGGCCGTACAGGTGGCAAAATTGAACCGCCGACAGTATGCAAACTGGCCCACGATTTCCCGAATATCATTGGCCTGAAAGATGCGAGCGGCGACCTTGATTATGCCGGGTACGTAGCTGCCAATGCACCGGAAGGGTTCCATCTCTATAGCGGCGATGACAACCTGACACTGCCCATCGTTGCCGTAGGCGGCGAAGGTGTCGTATCCGTAGCAGCACATGTCATTGGCAAAGAAATGGATGAAATGATCCAGGCCCATAAAGATGGCGATGTCCAGAAAGCAGCCAAACTGCATCAGAAATACCTGCCATTCATGAAAGGGATTTTCTGCACCGTCAGCCCCGTTCCCATCAAGACAATGATGAACATGCTCGGCTATCCTGCCGGCCCGTTCCGTCTGCCACTCGTCGATGCCACACCGGAAGTACGGGCAAAATGCGAACAACTGTTGAAAGACATTGGCAAGATGTAAGCTTCCATGCATATGAAAGAGAGACTGTCTCTACGGCAGCCTCTCTTTTTTCTGTCAGACCATGACTTTAGGGGCACGATATGGTACAATATTGTGTGATATGCTGTATTGCAGATTTGCGTAAACAAGCTTATACTTGATTCTTTATAAACAAAAGTTTGAACATATTTTGCCGTGTAAGGCAATGAGGTGAGAGCTGTGCTTCTAAAAAAATTTAGTGTAAAAAATTTTAAAAATTTTAAAAATACGTTTAGCATTGATTTTTCAGATGTAAAAAGCTATCACTATAGTAACCAGTGTATTTCTCATGGTCTCATTAAAAATGCGATTATTTATGGAAAAAATGCTGTAGGCAAAACTAATTTTGGCTTGGCTATGGCAGATATTACTTACCATCTTGTTGACAAAAATGGCGTAGTCAAATCAGTCGTCAATTATTGTAATGCTGATTCAGAATCTGATGTGGTTTTTTTTTCCTATGTTTTTCAACGGGATAAAGATGAAATTATTTATCAATATAGCAAGAAAACGGCTAAAGAACTAGCATCAGAATCTTTATCAATAAATAACCAGCTTGTTTTTTCCTTTGATTATGTGAAGCAGACAGGTAATTTTGATCATTTAAAAAAATATAATCTGGATACATTGAATTGGGAATTTCGCGATAATGGAATTTCCGTTCTGCGATATATGGCGAATAATCTGCCCCTGGATGAAAAAAATCCTGTACGGGAAGTCATGAAATTTGTTAATGGGATGCTATGGTTCCGCAGCCTGGGAAATAATAATGAATTCGTTGGATTTTCTACTGTCACCGAATCTATGGCAGACTTTATCATAAAAAATGGATATGTCAATGAATTTGAAGATTTTCTGAATACCTATGGTGTTCATGAAAAAATTTGTGCCGCAACGCAGGCTGATGGGAAAAAGAGTTTATTTTTTAAACATGCCCGTCTTGTTCCATTTTTTGAAGCATCTAATGGAACAAGTGCTTTATTAACTTTCTTTTACTGGTATAAACAGGCTAAAAACATAAGCTTTTTGTTCATTGATGAATTCGATGCCTTTTACCATTACGAATTAGCCGAAAAGATTGTACGGTTATTAGAAGATAAATTTCCAATCCAAGCTATTTTGACATCCCACAATACGGGCTTGCTTAGCAATCGGATTATGCGCCCGGATTGTTATTTCCTTTTGCTTCCTGATAAAATCATTTCCTTAGCTAATGCGACAGATCGTGAATTACGAGAAGGGTATAACTTAGAAAATTTGATGAAGCATGGTGAATTCGATGAATAAAAAAATTCTTGCAATTGTAGAGGGGGAGAAAAAAGAGCCGCAATTATTAAACCGACTATTCGATACATACATGGTAAAAAAACGTGAAATTGTATCATACGGCTCAAATCTGTATGACCTATATGAACGTTTGACTGATTATGTGGGAGATGATTTTGAAAGTATAGATTTTTTATTGTTTTTAAAAGACTTGGAGCCTGATGAAAATAAAAAATATATTTTTGATAACTCATATACCGATATTTTCCTGATTTTTGACTTTGATCCGCAAGATAATAGATTCTCTACTGTGGCGATAGAAAAAATGATGGAATACTTTAATGATTCTACTTCTCAAGGTAGACTATATATTAATTATCCCATGATAGAATCTTGTGTCCATATACCATCTTTTGAAACAGAGCAGTATTTGTACAGCATTGTGAGAAAAGATGAATTATGGAATTATAAGACACGGGCGTATGAGGAAAGTTGTTGTCCCGACATAACGAAATACAATAAATTGACATTTTCGCGCTGTATTCAATTTAATCTAAGAAAGATAAATCGTATACTTCCTGAAGACGGGGAAAATTTTTCTGATGATTTGTATGACACATTAAAAAAAATACTGAATATTCAGACGCAACTGTTGCAGGAAAATGGATATTTTTATATTTTGAACACTTGTTTATTATGTATTTATGAGTATAATCCCAAAATGATAGAGTGGTTGGACCGCAGATGAAAGGATTATATGGGGATTGCCAAAAGGCAGTCCCTATTTTTTTATAATTATTGCCTGTCTGTAAATGATTTCTCGAATTGACAATTTGCTGTCAGACCATGACTTTAGGGGCACGATATGGTACAATATTATGTGATTATATGCCCATTTATACAGGTTGCTCAAAGAAAGGAATTCACTGTGAATTCATTAGCTATATTGATTCTGACAAAAAATGAAGAAATAAATATTGTCGATGTCGTCCAGAATGCTAAAAAGTGCACGGACGAGGTAATTGTCATTGATTCAGGCAGTACGGACCGTACGGTAGAGCTGGCAAAGGAGCAGGGAGCGAAGGTTGCTTTCCGTGCCTGGGATGATGATTTTGCAGCACAGCGCAATTTCGCTCTGGAACAGACAGAAGCAGACTGGGTCCTCTATCTTGATGCGGACGAACGGCTTAACGATGACCTCATTGCGGCCATCCATCAGATCCTTGAGAATGGTGATATGGGGGCACAATATGGAATGAAAAGAAACATGGTATTTAATGGATACCATTTCCATCATGGTATTTTTGCGCCGGATACAGTATATCGGATGTTTCCACGTACCCAGGTAAAGTGGGTAAGCAAAGTACATGAACATCCAGAATGCCCATTGGACAGAAAAACATTGCAGGGAAACATTGAACATTACACCTATAATAGTTGGCATCAATGGTTAATGAAAGCTGATTATTATACAACGATTTGGGCGGAGGAACGATATCAGCAAGGAAAAAGAGTAAATTTGGGAACTGCCTTTTTACATGCAAGTTTAGGGACTTTGCGTGCCTTACTTATCAAAGGTGCTTTTTTAGATGGCTGGATGGGAATTATTTCGTGTGTACAGCATGGATTTTATACTATGTTGAAATACGTCAAATTATACGAATTACAAATGCGAAATAAAGGAAAGAAAAGATGAATAAAATTTCTATTGTATTTGCATCAGATGATAAATACGCACAGCATTTAGCGGTAGCATGTGCTTCTGTCTTGAAAAATACAGCACGTCCAGAAAAGATTCATTTTTATATTTTGAGTGATGATATTTTACCAGAAAATCAAAATCGAATTGCACGGACTGTACATAATTTAAAAGGAGAAGTTCAGTTTATCTCTGTAAATAGTGATGACATTAAAGGTTTTACGAGTGATCATATTAGTAAAGCTGCGTATTTGCGGCTTACTGTTGATCAAGTGCTTCCAGAAACAATAACAAAGGTTATTTATTTTGATACAGATTTAGTTGTGCTGGATGATGTGGAGAAGCTATGGGCCCTTTCCCTGGAAGGGAAACCGATAGGTGCAGTTTGTGATTTTGGTATTATGAAATCTAAACGGATGAGACGGCAAAAATTTGAGACTTTAGGATTGCCAGAAGGAACCCCTTATTTTAATTCGGGGGTTCTTGTCATTGATTTGCAACAGTGGCGGCAAAAAAAATATGGGAGTTTAGTCATTGATGTTGTAACTAAACATTCTTTTCGTCATCATGATCAAGATGGATTGAATAAAGTGTTTATGAATAATTGGAAAAATATTCCACTTAGATGGAACGTTATTCCACCTGTATTTATGATGCCTTTAAAAGTATTATGTCGTACCTCGCTTAGAACAAGGGCTTTAGAAGCAATAAAGAATCCGGCTGTTTTTCATTGGGCTGGAAGATATAAACCTTGGGAATTTCCTTTGAACGGACCTTTTAATCAGTTCTATTATGATTATTTACCTTGGACCACTTTTAAAAATAGTCCAGTGCCAAAGCCAAGTGCAGATATGAAAGGAAAATCCATTGTAAGACAGAATTTACGTATGGAATGGGCGGGCCTTTGGAAAAAGATTTTAGGGTGAAAGAGTGAAGGGTAATGGCGTTAAATAATTTAACATCTATAATTTTGGGGAAGAAAATAATCGGTCCTATACATAAAGTAAAATTCAATCATTTATGCCTTATCATGCTTACTTTAGCAATATGTGTACAGCGTCTTACTATTGCTGTTGGAAATATATTCTATGCATTTGCTATCGTGTTTTTTATTATTGACACTTATCAGAGGTATCGTTCTGGTGAACATTTGTTTTTATCGAAACAGATTAAAAGATATTTTCTAGTGTATATATTTTTCGCACTGATGATACTGCCATCAGCAATTTTTAGTTTGAATCCTGAATATTCAATTGCTAAATACATTGATTATTTTGTGCTACGGTTTCTTGTACTAATTATGTTGGTCTTTTTAAAGATTGATAATGAGGCTATCAAGAAGGCTTTAATTTTCTTTATTGCTTTTATGGCTATAGATGGACTTGTAACACTTGCTGAGCGGGTTATCACACAGGCCCCTCGGGCACAAGGACTCGGAGATGGTTGGCTTCGCCATGCCAGCATAGTTGCTACGATTTTCCCAGCTAGTATTATCTTTTGGATTTCACGGAGAAAAGATATACGGCATAAAAATTGGATGTTATTCTGTGCCGTGTGCATTGTCTTTGGGGCAATTGCTAGTGGAACGAGAAGTTCCTGGGTGGGAATTTTATCTGTTATGCCATTTGTGCTCTATCAAGGTGCGAAATGGAGCCCTAAAAAATTTTTTGCATTAGTGACGATTCTTATTTGTATAGGCGGTGCAATAGTAGCAACTCCTCAATTACATCAACGTGCAACTTCTATTGTGAATATAACAACGGATCGGTCAAATGGCGACCGTGTTGAAGCTTGGAAAAGCGCGGTAGTCATGGTACAAGAAAAACCTGTTATCGGTTATGGAATCTTACAAGGCGGAAAGGTCTATCTCCAAAGTTATCGCACTGCAGCGGATACGCAGGGACTCGGTCACTTCCATAATATCTATGTCCAGACAGCTGTAGACAGCGGGATTTTGGGGTTTATTGGTTTAATAACATTCATGGTCTATTCTCTTTGGATGTTTAGGAGATGGAATAGCCCATATACCTTAATGGGTTTTTGTGCTTGGATTGGTTTTATTGTTGTAGGCTTTTTTGATTATACATGGGGAATGTCAGCAGCAGTGAAAACTCTTTGGTTTGTTACAGGATGTAGCTTACGATTGTATGGTGATGCTTGATGTGTTGTTTTTATATATCATAAATTGTTATATTGCAGGTTTGATTACGGAATGCTTCGGTTTCTTTCCGAATTTTTACACAGTTGTATCATCCACGTTTAAGAAGGCTGGCATATTAGAAAGTATAGCTGGAATCAAATTGCAAGTTAACCCAGCGATACATTGGCGGCGTGATTGTGTTGTCAGCATTTGATTTTAGAGTACCCGATAATAACTATGATACGTTCGTCAGGTAATGACAATTCTGGAATTGAAGGGAAAAAACATAGTGCTGACGTATCTGGCAGTATTGAAACTAGTAATAAGTTGGATTGCTGGGGAGTTATGGTTTGAGTAAACACTGAATAAGGTGGGTAGAAGATAGATGGAAGAAAAGGGGTTATTATCAGTTATCGTTCCTGTGTATAAGGTCGAACCTTATTTGCGACGGTGCGTCGATTCGATTCGGAATCAAACGTATAAAAATTTACAAATCATTTTAGTTGATGATGGTTCACCAGATGGTTGTGGAGCCATCTGCGATGAATATACGAAGATTGACAACCGGATTATAGCCGTTCATCAGGAAAATGAAGGCTTGAGCGGTGCCCGGAATAATGGACTTTTATTTGCCAAAGGGGAGTATATTGCTTTCGTTGATAGTGATGATTGGCTCCATCCCAGCATGTATGAGACGTTAGTCCGTTTGATAGAAGCACATCAATTAGATATAGCTCGTTGTTCTGTCGTTAGTTCTGATGGACAAACGGAAGATTCTATCTTGCCGCGAGATAAGCATACTGCCAATCAATTGATTACGGGAGTCCACGTCTTTGAATTATATTTCACCGAGTTCTTGTGTAAAGTTGTCTGGAATGCTGTGTATCGTCGGCATATCGTTATGGGAATCATATCGCCGGAACGCTGCCATTCGGAGGATAATTATGTCTCAGGCCGGTATCTCTATCGCAGTAAGCGTATGATGATTACGGACAAATGCTTATACTATTATTATAAAAATCCGACTAGTATAGCTCGTGGTGGGTATAAACGGTTACTTGATATCTGTATCTGTACGGAAAAATTGCGTGATGATCTGATTCGAGAAGAACATATGACCGATACGTTTTATATCGAACGGCTTAATAAGAAGCTAGCCCGTGAATTTTTCCATTTTGTACGGTCTGATAATGACAGGTATCGACTGCGGTCTATGGCGTATTCACAGAAAAAATTTATTGACCAGTACTTAGATTTCTTCCGGCGTATCCGTTTTGAATATATATTGCGGAAAAAGAAGATACAAATTATTTAATGGGGGAAAGGAATTATGGCAAATCAATTTACGACAGATTATTTTGAACATGCAAAATTATATACGGAAAAACACGATTTTAAGTACTTACCGACTGATGACGAACGGTCGCCCATGCATATCGGTTTTAATATCAACGATCTATTTTTTAAGCCTTTAGGAGCTGAAATCACATCAATCCTGGAAACGAATAAGGACATCGCTTTTTATTTTCATGTTTTTGTTGATAGTTATAGCCCAGAAAATAAGGATAACTTGGAAAAAACGGCGAAAAAGTATGGTTGTAATATTTATCTCTACGTCATGGACATGAGTATTTATCAAAATTTCCATATTAAAGTCGCTCGTTTTTCACGGGTTACGTATATCCGTATCGTCATGCCTTGGATTCTGCGGCATTATACGGATCATTATTTATATCTCGATTCCGATATGATTTGTGTCGGTAGTCTGAAACAATTCTTGACGACCGATTTAGAGGGTAAAGCCATCGGGGCACTGACTTACCATACGCCGGACCGCGTTGCTTTCCTCAAAATGAAGCAGGACGTCTACTTCTCTGATGGACTTATGTGGATTGATGTCAATGAATGGATTCGGGAAAAAATCACAGAAAAAGTTTTCAGTTATCAAGGTGCTGATCCGCGACGATTTAAGGGGCAGACGCAGGACTTGCTGAATCTTGTCATTGATGGTAACATGAAGCCTATTCCATATTTATTCCATCATAAAGATAAAGATTTCAGTGTCCAAGGAATCTTGATTCATTATTCAGGCCGTGACAAGCCGTGGGAATTGGTCCTAGATTCGGATGATGAATTATGGCGCCATTATTTGGATATTTCTTTTTGGGAAAGTATGCCAAATCCTATGCCACCAAAGAAGCCTTCATATTATCACAGTTTTAAGAAATTAGCCGAAGTTTATGGTGAAAAAGGGAAAACGTGGAAGCGGATTCAATGTCTATTCTGGTACAGTGTTTTGAGAATTCGATATAAATTATAAAAAAATTATTTAAAGAAGGTAATGAAATGAAAATAGCGATTGCCGGGACAGGATATGTTGGGCTTTCCAATAGTATGCTTCTGGCACAGCATAATGAAGTAGTAGCACTGGATATCGTTCCTGAAAAAGTAGATATGCTGAATCAGGGAATATCGCCCATCATTGATGATGATATTTCCCGGTTTTTACAGCGCAGTGACATCCATTTCAAGGCGACACTCCGCCCCGAAGAGTCTTTTGCCGGAGCTGGTTTTGTCATTATTTCGACGCCGACCAACTATGATCCGGATAAAAATTTTTTTGATACCTCATCCGTCGAATCTGTTATTGAAGAAGTACTGGATATCAATCCGGAAGCGGTCATGGTCATCAAATCGACGGTTCCTGTCGGATATACACAGCACATCAAAGAAGTTTACCATACAGAAAATATCATGTTTTCTCCGGAATTTCTGCGGGAAGGCAAGGCTTTGTATGATAATCTCCATCCGTCACGTATTGTTGTCGGTGAACGGTCGGAACGAGCCCATGTTTTTGCTAATCTTTTGGCAGAAGGGGCAGTAAAACATAATATTCCTATGCTATTTACCGGATCGACTGAAGCGGAAGCCATCAAACTCTTTGCCAATACGTATCTGGCATTGCGTGTTGCCTATTTCAACGAACTCGATTCGTATGCCGAAATGAGGGGACTTAGTACAAAAGATATCATTGATGGTGTCTGCCTTGATCCACGCATCGGAGATTTTTATAATAATCCTTCTTTCGGATACGGCGGATACTGCCTGCCAAAGGATACAAAGCAGCTTCTGGCCAACTATCAGGATGTACCGCAGAATCTGATTTCTGCTATTGTTGCGGCCAACCGCACACGGAAAGATCATATCGCCGATATGATTATTGCCAAAAATCCCCGTATCGTCGGTGTCTATCGGCTGACCATGAAGAGCCATTCCGATAATTTCCGCGCTTCCGCTATACAGGGTGTTATGAAACGCATCAAGGCGAAAGGCATCGAGGTCGTTGTTTACGAACCGACGTTGAAAGACGACGAATTTTTCCACTCTCGTGTTATCCGTGATTTGAATGAGTTCAAGAAACTAAGTGATATTATCCTTACAAACCGCTGGTCTGATGAATTAGCAGATGTAAGAGATAAGGTCTATACAAGGGATTTATTTACCCGGGATTGAGGATAGAAAAAAATGAAAAAATACGCTTTAAAAATAAATAAAAAATATTTTATATTTTTTTTGAGTATATATTTATTAATGCTAAGTGTCTTTTTCTTTACATCTATCGGAACCGAATCTTACCGCTTTTTACTTAATATGAGACGGTATTTTCCAGTAGCTGTAGCGGCTACACTTGCTCTTTTTTATTGGAATTATTATGATTTTCCAGTAAAGAAAATCTTGCCAGACTGTTTTGTCGGACTTTCTTGGATTTTTACCCATAATATACTCGACTATTTAGCTTATAGAAACGTTTCGACTAATATAAATAATTTTTTTGATATTGCTTTTGGTGGATATGTTTTTTCACTTCTTGTTTTTTTACGCATATTTTGGTATTTAGTTATTAAAAGGCCTAGTAAACTTATTGACTTTATATTTGGTTTTATTCAAACTGCTTTGTTATTGTTTCCATTGATTGAATTAGTTTATTTTAGTTATTATCATACGACTATTAGTACGGCAGCGAGTATTGCTTTTTTGCAATCTAATCCCAATGAAATGAAAGAATATCTATTACAGAATATAGGTGTATTAGGGATTTTTTGCTTTATTGCAGGAATAAGTATGCTGTGTATATTCCTTATTAAAAAGAATAAACTTGAGGTACCAGCCAAAATTTCTTCTGCTGGTTTTAGAAAAAATAAAAAAACTTTTTTAGTATTGCTTGTATTGATTATTTCAATAAGTGTTTATTTGCCTAAATGTTTTGCTGGTACAGGGATTATGCATTCCATGTTAGGAGCTAAGCAATATCTTGATAATGCAAAGAAATTTGAAAAATACCATAAAGAGAATTTTGATCAATTACAAGTAATTCCTTCGACGAATAAATTTTCTAAACCATCAACTGTTATTTTAGTTATTGGGGAATCAGCTGGACGAAATTTCATGAGTGCATATGGATATAGTGCGAACGATACTACGCCATGGCTAAGGAAAAGCATTGAAAAAGATAGCACTCATTTTTTGCGATTTAATCATGTATATTCTTCTTATGGCTCGACGATGCAATCTTTAGAAAGAGCACTTACTGAAAAAAATCAGTACAATAATAAAGATTTTAGTCGGTCTCTCACTATCATTGACTTAGCTAAGAAAGCTGGTTATAAGACATATTGGTTTAGCAATCAGAGTGTAAAAAATACGGCAGATACACCTATACAATTAATAGCAAGGACTGCTGATGTGGCTTATTGGATTGAAGATGGGAATGAAAATAATAGAATATTATATGATGGTGATTTATTACCTTGTTTGAAAAAAGTCAATGCGAACGAGAATAACTTTATTGTTTTACATGTAATGGGTAGTCATGAATTAACACTCCATCGTTTTCCACCAGAATTTACCCGATTTGGGACAGTTGGCGTCTTTGATTTGGTTTCAAATTATGAAGATTCAATGGCTTATGATGATTGGGTATTACAACAGATTTTTTCATATGCTAGAGAAAATCTGAATTTACAGGCTATGGTTTTCTTTTCTGATCATGGTGCTAATCCATATAGAAAGCGAGTTGCGGATAATATTCCTTTTATTAATCTTCGAATTCCTCTTATTATTTATTTGTCCGATGAGTACGAACAGTTATATCCTCAAACAACTTCAGTGTTAATAGAACATGAAAATCAATATTTTACCAATGATTTGATGTATGAATTGATAGGCGGGATATTACAAATTAAATCAAATCATTTGGATGAAAAAAACGACCTGTCAAGTAAAGAATTTCAATTTACTCGAGATACTTTGAAAACTGATTTAGGTAGAAAAAACATAAAAGATGATTATAATGAAAATAAGATAGAATGATTTAAAAGAAAGTAGTTGATAAAAATGAATCAGTACAAAAATTTTGATATATCGAAAAAAATATTGATTACCGGTGCTGCCGGTTTTATTGGATTTCATCTGGCAAAGCGCCTGCTGGATATGGGGACGACTGTACTGGGATTGGATAATCTTAATGACTATTACGATGTCAGTCTGAAGGAAAGCCGCCTGCATATATTAGAAGATTATCCGGCTTTTACCTTTGTAAAAGGAGATCTGGCTGATGCGGATACGGTGAACGAACAGTTTGAAACGTTCCAGCCGGATATTGTCGTCAATCTGGCTGCCCAGGCGGGAGTACGCTACAGTATCGACCATCCCCGTTCATATATTGATTCCAATATCATTGGATTTTTTAATATTCTTGAAGCCTGCCGTCATCATCCGGTTGAGCATTTGCTGTTTGCTTCCAGTTCTTCTGTATATGGTAATCAGCAGAAAACGCCTTTTTCCACGAGCGATAATGTAGACCATCCTATCAGCCTCTATGCGGCAACCAAGAAATCAGACGAACTCATGGCCTATACGTATAGCCATCTCTATGGCATTCCTGCGACGGGACTCCGCTTTTTTACCGTGTATGGCCCTTATGGACGGCCGGACATGGCCTATTTCAAATTTGCCAATAAAATCCGTAAAGGCGAACCTATCCAGGTTTACAATCATGGAGACATGTACCGGGACTTTACTTATGTCGATGATATCGTAACGGGGATTGAACACATGCTTTGCAATCCCCCTAAAACCAATGAGCTGGGAGACTTGTACAAAGTATATAATATTGGCAACCATAAACCGGAACAACTCATGCATTTCATTGAAGTACTGGAACATGCACTGGGCCAGACTGCAGAAAAAGAATACCTGCCCATGCAGCCGGGAGATGTATATCAGACCTACGCAGACGTCACAGATCTGCAGCGAGACTTTGATTTTAAACCGGAAACGACGATTGAAGAAGGATTAGGGAAATTTGCTGTCTGGTATAAAAAGTATTATGATATAAATTGATAAGTTGGTTTATTTTTTATATATATGTAACTCTATGTATCGTTGTATATGAGGTGTCATTGTGTTTGAACAATTCTTTTTATCTATGCAGCAGGATATCAAATTATTTTTAGTTTTTCCTATTTTATGTGCCATATTCCGGGCCATTTTTATAAAGGTGTATTCTCCCTATCCCAGCTTAAAAGGTCGTTGGAAGGTAGTATGGCATTGTTTTCGATATGGATTCTGGTGGGGCATGGATTTTAATGCCTATGTTTTTTTGCTGCCTTTGGTTCTGGTTTCCATTCCAGGTTTGTTCATCACTTCTTACCATGCGTTAGAAAATGATATCTTATTATATGCAGGATTAGTGTATGCACTGGTATTATATGCTGCTTTTGTGGGAAAAATGATATTTTATAATCATTTTCATGATACGTATAATCAGATAGTCCGTTTAGGTGCTAAAGCAGAAAAGCATAATCTTGTTGATGTTTTCTTTCATCAGGATCATGGCCTCCTGTTTATACTGGCAGGGATTCCGTATTGGTGGATTGTTAAGTACTGGATAATAAGTTTTTTATCCTTGCCAAGTATTCCATATCCTGTTTTCACATCTTCTATAGGTATGTATCTATTTAATATACTGGTATGTGTGGGTATTATCCTTGGATTTTACTGGTTTCGATATGGCGGTACGCTTTCGCATGACGACAAGCCAGAATGGGATACTATACCGAGTATTGTAAAAAAAGATATTTTTTTTGCTAAAGCAACTGTCGATGATTTAGTTGCCTTGGAACAAGTTAAGAAACATAAATTGAATGATGCATATACCCATAGCGATGAAGAAGATTTACAGTCATTGCAGGCTGTATTACCTGCTGGGACAAACGATATTATGTCATACCATAATCCTGTGTATGCATTCAGACATATTGCAAACGGTCCGAGGATAAAAAAACCATCTCATATTTTTTTAATTGTTGGTGAAAGTTATTTACAGCAGTTGTTTGATCCTGCTTATGCTTGTTTGAATCTGACATCAGGCGGCAAAAGATTAATGAATGATGTTCATACGGCTGTTTTGTCTAATTCTCTTTCATCAGGGATTATTTCCAGACCTTCTATTGTAAGTCTCATGTCGGGGATTTTTGATGCAGGACTGGAACTGAATGAAAAAGAAACATTTTGGAAGGGAACGGTGCCTACCGCATTTCCGCTACAATTAAAAAAATTAGGATATACTTCTACTTATTGGTATGGTGGAAACGTGACGTATGGTAATTTTAATCAATTTGCACCAGCTTGTGGTTTTGACAGGGTAATGACAGCTACTGACTTCTGTGGCCCGAAAGCTCCTAAAACGTGGGTAGGGGTCTATGATAATGTGTTTTTAGATAAAGCAGCTGAATTGATTCAACAGACTGATTCTGGGAAGCCGGAATTTCATTTTGTGTATACCACATCGTATCACGGGCCGTTTAAAATCAATCTGAAAAAGTATGGATATAATACAGGAAGCGTTATGCCCGATGCACCTGACGATATCAAGCATAATAAGAGTCTGCAGGAAAATTTAGGTACGTTCTGGCTTTCTGATCAGGCAATCGGTACTTTTATTGATCGTATGCGTGCTGCCTATCCGGATAGTCTTTTTATTGTTACAGCCGATCATGCTATTAATATGACGCCACTGCAACATACATCTATTATGAATCGGGATTGTTCCATACGGGAACAGCATTGTCCGGTTTTCATGATGTATCATAAAGACTTGGATCAGCATATTTTTGCTGGAAATACTATAGGCGGCCATATGAATATCATGCCTACTGTCATTGAGCTGATTGCGCCAAAAGGCTTTACATATTATTCTTTATTTTCATCGCTTACGGAACCTATCGACCATTTAGTTACGCCATATCATTGGCTCAGGCCAGATGCATATGGAACTTTTGAAAATGAATTTTATCAGCCTTTGGGAAATCATCATAAAGAAGATGAACTTTGTGAAGGACCGATTCCCTATGTAGATGAATGCACGGCGTGGAAGAATTTGACAGGTTATATGGTGCGTCATCCGGAACTGCTACAAAAAAAAGAGGACATTCTTCAGCAGTAGAAAGGCATTTTGGCAGTCACCGCTCCTGTGTGTGCATTTGTGTTTAGCAAAGCTCCATCTAATGTGTTTGTTTACCTATCACATTGGTTGGAGCTTTGTTGCTTGTCTCATGCAGATTGCAGCCATGTCTGACATTTTGTCTTGTAAACAGATGATTTTCCAGAAATATGGCAACGGATAGCAAATAAGTGGTAGTATGTATATATTGTTAACCTATTATTAATCTATACATGGTTGACGTATAGAGCGCAAGGGGGTATAATAGAGGCTGTCATATCAGTCTGATAATAATGGGGAGGAAAAGCAGACAATGGAGTATAGTATTGCAGAAATAACGGAAAAGGTATTAGCCGGCTATCGGTTCAAGCGGGGTGATGATTTACAAGTATTTCTTCAGGCGCCTCTTGAAGAATTGCAGCACGGGGCCGGTGTATTGCAGAAACATTTTTGCGGGAATCATATCGATTTCTGCACGATTATCAATGGCCGCAGTGGTCGTTGTGGAGAGGACTGCAAGTATTGTGCCCAGTCAGCTTGTCATCATACCGATTGTGAAGAATATGGATTTTTGCCTAAAGAAGAAATCCTTGCCAATGCCAGAGCCAATCAGGATGCTGGTGCCAACCGGTTTGCTATTGTGACATCAGGACGGGCCCTGGCAGGGGAGGATTTCGAACGGGCTCTCGATGTGTACCGTACAATGCATCGCACTCTTCATATCGGTTTGTGCGCGTCTCACGGCCTGCTTTCGGCTAAGCAGCTGCACCGGCTTCATGAAACGGGAGTGACCAGTTATCACCATAATATCGAGACGTCACGGCGGTTTTTCCCCCAGATTTGCACGACTCATACGTATGATGACCGTATCCGGACGATCCGCCTGGCCCAGAAGGAAGGTTTATGCGTTTGTTCCGGCGGAATCATCGGTATGGGAGAAACATGGGAAGATCGTCTTGATATGGCCATCAGTCTGGCTGAATTAGGCATCCAGTCTATTCCTGTCAATGCCTTGATGCCGATTCCCGGTACACCGCTGGAAAACCGTCCCCAGCTGGATGGGAAAGATGTGCTGCGCACGATTGCATTTTTCCGGTTTATCAATCCGGAAGCCAATATCCGTCTGGCAGCAGGCAGAAAGTTGTTGCCTGAAAATGGAGCAACGGCTCTTTTGAGCGGTGCTTCTGCATCGATTACGGGAAATATGCTTACCACATCGGGAACGACGATTGCCGAAGATATGGTAATGCTCAGGCAACTGGGCCTTACGAATGATGACGGGGCAGAAACGTGCGGAACCTGTTAGAAAAAAACGGAATCATCTCTGCAAGGTGTGATGTCTTGCAGGGATGATTCCGTTTTTTACTTACTACTGGTTTACTGTTTTTTCCGGCGCCGCCGGTTGTCGCCACCTTTATGGAGCGTTTTGTGGCGTTTTCCCTTCGTAGCCTGATAGGTGCTGGCCGGGAGCTTGTCTTTATATACTTTCTTTTTCTTTGGCGCCTCGTTTTTCGATTTGATCCGTATCTGGCCATTGGCTGCGTATTTGGTGATTGTCGCTTTTATGGTGTGTTCAATACGACGTACCCAGTTTTCGTCGGCAGCGGTAGCATACATGATAGCCAGCCCTTCACTGCCGGCACGGCCTGTACGGCCGATGCGGTGGATATAGTAATCGACGTCGTGGGGTACATCGTAACTGAAGACGTGAGTGATGCCTTCGATGTCGATGCCCCGGGCGGCGATATCAGTTGCGACCAGAATCTGGGTGCGGGCCCTGGCGAAATCGCGCAGTACCTGGCTGCGCCGCCCCTGGCTCATATCGCCATGGAGTTCACCAATATTGAATCCCCGGGCAATGAGTTCCCCGGCCAACCAGGACGTGCGGTCCTTTGTATTACAAAAGACAATAGCCAGATAGGGATTCATGTCGGTCAGCATCTGGCAGAGAAGGTCCAGTTTCTTGTCTTCCTGTACCATATAAATCCGTTGTTCAATCGTTTCCAGCGCAATCGTATCGCCTTCAAGGATATTGAGGACCAGTGGATGAGTCATATGCTTTTTTGCCAGACTGCGGATTTTATCGGGAATCGTGGCAGAGAAGAAAAGCAGCTGCCTGCTGGCCGGTGTCATGGCAATCAGCGTATCGATGTCTTCGAGAAATCCCGACTGGAGCATCTGGTCGGCTTCATCGACAATCACCCGGCGGACATGAGATAAATCGAGGGAATTGCGGCCACAGTGGTCGAGAAGCCGTCCGGGGGTACCAATAATAATATGAGGGTGGCGATGGAGCTTCTGAAGCTGATTTTCGATTGTTTTGCCGCCTATCAGGCTGAGGACATCTACAGACAGAGCCGGTGCCAGTGAAGAGGCGACGTCGGCAATCTGCTTGGCCAGTTCGCGGGTCGGTGCCACGATCAGGACCTGTTCACGCGATAAATCGGTGCGGATCTGCTGCAGGGCCGGCAGGAGGAAAGCCAGCGTTTTGCCTGTACCGGTCTGGGCCTGGGCCAGAATGTCGCGGCCTTTGAATATGGCAGGAATGGACTGGGCCTGGATGGCCGTCGGTTCGTTGATGCCCTGCATATGAAGAAGATTGGTCAATTCCGGCGTAATGCCGAGTGTCTGGAATGTTTTCATGGGAGTATACCTTTCTCTATTCAAAAAAATAATGTATGTCTCTTTTACATGTGTTTATTTATTATACCATAAGATTCAACTCTAGGCATTCTTTTTGAAATTTGGTATACTAAACTGTAAATGACTTTTCTTTCAGGAGGCAGATAGCATGAGCTGGTGGCGTGATATTTTCCGTCAATGCGTATTTATGAGCTTTTTTATTATTCCCATTCCCATTGGATCCTATACGATTCACAGCGGGTCCAGTGCGGCTGTTGCGCTCATATCCCATCTGGCTCTGTCCTTTCTGATTCCCCTGGCTTATGTGGGCACGAAAGAAGCGACGTTTGGCCTGAAACAGGCCCGTATCAGCCGTACAAGCTTTGTCATTGCCTGGCTGGTACTGTGGGTAGCTGTCGGAGGGGCATTTAGTGCCTTTATGGGGCAGATATGGAAGACATCTTCTTTCTGGGAATGGCCTACAGTCGGCCGTGATATTGTTTTTATCGGTATCATGTATGGTGAACTGTGTGCAACTATGCTGGGAGCCTATGTCCTGAGCCGGTTTCATGATACCTGCAGAAAAGAGAGTGTGTAAATGAATAACCCATCGTGGCGTCCCTATGGGCTTCATCTGGCCTGGCAGTGCGTCTGGCTGATTCCTGTCCCTTTTGGGGCGTTTGTTTCTGATAAAGGATTTCTTACGGTTTTATCTTTTCTTGTCTTTTCCCTGGGTTCTTTGACGGTGCCATTGTTACAACGTCATCGCCAGGTGAAAAATCAGGGATATACCTTGTATGCCTCCCCGGGAATGTATTTTTATGGCGCCCTGACAGGCCTTATGCTGATTACAGGCTTTTTTGACAGCCTGATAGGTACGAGTCTATGGCAGAATTACTATAGCCGGGTCATTCTGTATGCGTGCTGGATGATCGTAACGATCCTTGTACAAAATCTGCTGGCCTGGGGCTTTGATTTCTGGAAAAAACGGCGCAGGAAATATGCCTGGTCGGAATTTCTCGACCCGGTGCTGTATGCGCTGCCTGTCCCCCTTTCGTTTATGACGATGTGCTTCTTTCCTGTACTGGACACGACGAATCTGGATGGGCCGCTCATTGGCGTCTTTATTCTCCTCGGGCTTTGCGTTTTCCTGCTCATCGCCTTTGTCCTGGCTTCGTTCGCACTATATTTTTATCCTGCAAAAGAACGATTTCCCAAAACGGGTGACCGTATCGTTCAGCTCATACGGATTCTTTGCATGAGTCTGGCCTGGCTGGCCCTCAATATGCCGGCTTCTCCCTATATCCGGTTTGTCGTAGGTCATACGCCACTATCGGAAAATAGTATTCTGACGCTGCTTGTCCCTCTTGCTGGAGAAACGATTTCTATCATAGCTGCCGTGGCTTGCAGCAATCTCATTCCACTTATCTGGAACCGGTTGCACCGGAGCCAGGCATAGGGACTCATCTTATTGCCAATCACATATTGCAGACAAATACAAAAAAGCTGCCCTTTGTTGGACAGCTTTTTTGTACATACAGATATTCAGCTTTTTACCCGCTGTTCATGCATAAATGGCTGCTTCATAACGACAAAACGCACGACGTAGGTCATCCAGCCGATGAAGACAGCGGCACAGCCACCGAGGAAGGTGGGCAGATCCAGTGTGGTCATGGCATAGAAGCAGTAGATGATAGAAACGCCGGCAAAGAAATAAGCCGTATTCCGGTTGCACTGGGCATTGGAGATACCTTCTGTGTCCAGAATGGATTTGAGGGCTGCAGAACAGAGAATGTAGGGAATAACGTTGGTAACGACAGCCAGGTTTGCGAGGTTTTCAAATTGTTCGGCCAGGGTCGGGCTGATGGTCATAAGAGATAAGAAGCTCTGCATGACCAGGATGAGCATCATGCCTTTGAGAGGAACATCGGCATCGGTGACCTTGGCAAATACTTTCGGAAACAGACCGCGCTGGGCGCTTGTTTTAAAGACCCGGGCCAGTGTGAACTGCCAGGAAAGAAGAGAACCGGCACAGGAGAAGACCATGAGGCCCATGACAGCTTTTCCTGCTGTAGAACCGAGCATGGTGGCGAAAGCCAAGCCGAACGGAGCGCTTGAATTGAGAATATCGTTGTTGGGAACGACACCGGCAATGACGTTGGTCGATGCTACGTAGATGATGGCGACGGCAACGGTGCTGACGAACGTCGCAATGGGGACGGCACGCTGCGGGTTTTCTACGGCATCCATATTGACAGCTGCCGATTCAAATCCCAGGAATGACCAGAGGGTGAGGGCGATAGAATTGCCAATAGCGTCTCCCAGACCAAAGTGGTTGGGATTCCATGAGCTGACCCACAGCTGGGGATCGAACCAGTACCAGCCGATGAGGGAAATGCCCAGAACAGGGATGATGGCTCCCCAGATAGTTATGGTGCTTAGTTTGCCGGAGTAGCGTGAACCGCTGAAGTTGAGTGCAGCAGCGATCCAAAGAAGTGCTATGGTATATAGACATGTCTGCAACGGCGTCAGTTCAGCGCCGAAGAAACCGGCGCCATAACCGACTGCTGAAATAGCAATGGCTACGTTTGCAATGACAATAGAGACGGAATAGGAATAACTTGTCATGAAATGTCCAAGACATCCGAACCGATACTCGGCATAGCCTCCCATGCCACCCGGCTTGGTAGAGAACATACCACATCGGGCGAAGGTCAGTGCCAGGGCTAAAGAGCCGAGAGAAGTAATAATCCAGGAAATAATCGAAATCGTGCCTACTTCGGCAAGTTTCGTCGGCAGCATGATGATGCCGGCACCGAGCATGTTGGCTGCTGCTACAAAAGTCAGCTGGACCAAAGACATTTTACGACGTGAAGTTTTCATTATCAGTCCTTCTTTCTTAGGGCCGGGGGCGTGTCGTATCAGGCCGTCCCCGTTGTCATAATATTGTAAAAAATAGCCCGTTTTTTAAAGCTAGTACATTGTAGCATGTTTGCTATGAAAATTAAATGGTTTTTCGATAAAAAAATAGAATGATATAATAATTTTTTGAAATGTATAACCTGGACGTTTTTGGCATTTTTAGTAAAAATTTTTCGAAAAAAAGACAGCCACTATAAAGTGACTGTCTTTTTTAAGACCATCTAGTCGGAATTAGTCGCACATTTTGATTGCTACGGCTGTACCCTGGCCACCGCCGATGCACAGGGAAGCGAGGCCATAACGGGAACCATTGCGGCCCGGTTCTGCCAATGCATAGAGCAGAGTCGTGAGGATACGGGCACCGGAGCAGCCTACGGGATGACCGAGGGAGATACCGGAACCATAGATGTTTGTTTTGCTCATGTCAGCGCCGAGCTGCTGGCAGCAATATACAGCCTGAGCTGCGAAAGCTTCGTTCAGTTCAACCAGTTCGAAGTCTTCCATTTTGAGGCCGGTCTTCTTGAACAGTTTATGGCAGGCCGGGATAGGACCAGTACCCATGATAGCCGGTTCAACACCTGCGGAAGCCCAGTCAAGGATTTCAGCAATCGGTTTGATACCGAGTTCTTCGGCTTTTTTCTTGCTCATGAGAACCAGTGCGCAGGCAGCATCGTTGATACCGGAAGCGTTACCAGCTGTAACTGTGCCGTCTTTTGTGAAAGCCGGTTTTAATTTAGCAAGGCCTTCCATTGTGGTTTCCGGACGGATATGTTCATCTTTCGTGATGACGATATCGCCTTTTTTGCGGTTGTGAATCGTTACAGGAACGATCTGAGCGTCGAATTTGCCTTCAGCCTGAGCTTTGGCAGCACGCATCTGGGAATTGTAAGCGCATTCATCCTGCTGCTGACGGGTTACGCCAAAGCGGGATGCGATGTTTTCTGCCGTTACGCCCATGTGGTAGCCATTTTCTGTGCAAACCAGGCCGTCACGGAGCATCGTATCTTCGAGGACGCCATTGCCCATACGATAGCCGCGGCGTGCTTTTGCGATAACATACGGAGCATTGGACATGGATTCCATACCGCCGACGATTACGCAGTCAGCGTCGCCGAGTTCGATCTGCTGAGCGCCGAGGGATACAGCACGAAGGCCGGACCCGCACAGTTTATTGATAGTAAATGCAGGAACTTCCTGAGGAATACCGGAATGGAGAGCTACCTGACGGGCTGTGTTTTCGCCGCAGCCGGCTGTCAGAACATGACCCATGATAACTTCATCAATCTGATCTACAGGAACTTTAGCACGTTCGATAGCAGCTTTGACAGCAACGATACCGAGCTGAACAGCTGTTACGTCTTTGAACTGGCCGTTGAAGCTGCCGATAGGAGTACGAGCTGCACTTACGATGACTACATTTTTCATTGAAAAACCACCCTTTCTGAATACAAATAAAATAGTATATCTGTTAGTAGATGTAATATCTGCCACATGAACACTATTTATATCCTGTTGCTTGGGGATTGTGAGGGGAGCCGCTTTTCCCGATGAAAAAGTTGAGTTCTAAATTTCACAATCTCTATGTGTATATAGTACATTTTTTCACATGGATTTGCAAGTAAAAATTGAAGGAATTCTATACCAAATACTCATATTTATTCTTCAATATTTCCTAAACAGAATACACAATTACCTTTTATATTCAAAATATGCATTTACGAACGAGTTCGAAAATACAGCACATAATAAACGGTATATGTCAAAATGTGCTAATTGGGATAAATTTCACAAACTGTATAAAGATCTCCATCTAGAAATTCAGGCTGATTCCTTCCTGATTATTCATGGAATATCCGCCTTTTTCGACAAAGAAGAATTCGGCAGCCGAGTTTTCTTCTTCCAGCGGATGAAGCCGTTTGACAATTCCATAGGGGTTGTCGAGAGACAGGTCATCCCCGTTGCCGCCAATGAGCCAGAGGATTTTGTAGCCTGATGGAACGGTACGCAGCTTGTCTTCCCCTTTGCCATCGGTAAAATAGAGAAGAAGGTCTATTTTATGCTTATTGGCATATTCGATGACCGGTGCGTAGCAGGTGCCGCCCCGGCCGGCAGGACGTGCCTGCAGGTCTTTGATTGTCCGGACGGTGTATACTTTGCGGATGTGATCATCACATTGGATAATCGTGATTTCTGTCTTATATTCCCGTACAATCTGGAAGACTTCTTCCATGGCCTGTTTAAATTCGTCGTCACTGATGCTGCCGCTGATATCGAGGGCAATATAGATTTTGGCCTTGTAATTGCGCAGCTGCCCCCGCAGATCCAGCCGTTCGGGCTGGCGGCGATTGCGGCGGGCCGTCGTTTTCTTGTTGCCGCTGGCTACGGTACCGGCCAGTTTCTTTAGATAAAAGTGCCAGGGAAGAGTATGATTGCTGTCCTTGATCTGGGCGATGGCATTAGCTATATGGTCTGAAAGATTGCCCCGGCTTGCGGCATCGACGTACTTTTCCGTAAATCGTCCCAGCAGCTGGGCGTCTATCGTATCCGATTCGTTCCAGACGTCATGGGTGCGCAGGGGATCGAATTTTGTCAGGATGTCCGTATCAGCCGTATTATCTTCATCGGTAACCGTCGTCGTCTTTTCCCGTTTGTCGATGGCTTCCTGGATTTCCTGTACGTAGTCTTCCAATGTACCAAAAGGTGTCAGGTACAGGTGGTATTGCAGATTGACCCAGTCCAGCGTAGCGGCGTCATCGGGCATGGGACGCAGATAGGTGTTGACGACGATATCCATGGCCAGGTTCAGGGCCAGCTTGCTATAATGGTCCTGCAGGTCTTTGGCACGCTGCAGGTGCTGGAAGACGATGTGCAGGATTTCATGGCGGATGCAGTTTCCCATCTGGTCAATCGTCAGGGGAAGGAAAATGAAGGGATTGAAATACATGACATACTTTGCTCCCTTGAAATTCGTCGCCGTGGCAGAACCGATGTTAAGGCGGATTTCTTTTCCCATCTGGAAGAAGAAATATCCATAAAAATTATCTTTGTCATCCAGGAGTTTCAGGCTGATTTTGCTGACAAATTCAAAGAATTCCCGGACAAAGTCTGCCGGCAGATCCTCTGCGCGACAGGCTTTATCGGAAAGGCGCATTTCATTATCGGCCCAGAGATTGAGTTTTTGGTCGAGGAGTATAGCCTCAGTACGGAGTTGTTTATCCAATACAATCACCCGATTGCTTCGTAGGTTTTAAAATAAGCATCAATAAAGTGGTCATTTTTGAGGGCGTATTTTCCGACTTCTTTCGTATTGTTGCGGATATCTTTCATTACGCCTATCATGAGATCGACCGGATAGTAGTGCAGGAATGTCACCAGCCGTTCGATGGCCTGGTCGGGATCGATGGCACCTTCTGCGAGTTTGCTGTCGAGCTGACGCAGGATATTTTTGGCAGCCAGATACAGACGGGTATGGGATTCGTTTTCGATTTTGCTGATTGTTTCTGCTGTCATAGACGGGCCGGCAAATACATCGGCATAGGATACGAGTGGCTGTGCGTCAGACTGGATAAAATTGACGAATTCTTCAGCAATGACTTTTCCGACATTACCACGGATTACATTGAAAAAGACGTTTTTTGAATAGGATTCGGGATGTTTGGCATAGATGCGGTAAATATCGGAAATCCGTTCGTAACTGCGCGGTGTGGCATTGATATCGTCTTCATTGCGCTGGGACAGGTAGTCTGGGAATGTAGAAATAAATTCCATGACCCGTGGTTCGATTCCTTTGGCGGCAGCCCAGTCCAGCCATTGCATATAATCCGGTTCCATATATAACCAGACGAAACGGTTCTTTTGGGCGTCATCCATTTCTACGGTCTGATAATCGTAGGTATCGGTCGGATTCATGGCAGCGATGATGCGTACGCTTTCATCCAGGTGGTAGCCGTTGATTTCATGATTGAGTATGAGGTTCATCAATTCCTGCTGTACAGCATGTTCACAGCGGTTGATTTCATCAATGAAGAGAAGGACCGTTTTACCGGCAGCCAGAGCTTCATCGATTTCCCGCAGTTTGTGGTGGATTGCGTAGACGGTCGTGCGGTTTTCTACGGTAGGCAGGCCGCCGATTTCCCCTTCTTTTAAAATATTGCCATCGATATCGATGAGCGTCCATCCCTTTTCTGCAGCCAAATCGGTTGCCAGGGCGGTTTTACCAATCCCCGTTTCACCAATGAGAAGCGGAACGGCCTGAGCGGCCAAAACGAGTTTTACACTTTGCAGTGTGTCATTGTAATTCATGAAATTTCCATCCTATCTTTATAAAATCTAATAAAACAATAATATGTGATGTAACAAATGATATCCTACTACATACTAATATAATAAACGATGACCAGCAAATGGTAAAGAAGAAACGGTGTATCTCCTAAAGCATGTGGTGTGACTTTTACTGGATCTTCAATTTCTCATCGACGGTAATCTGCTTGGCCTTCCGGCTTCCATAGCGATATACAAATAACAATTTGTCTACAGGACTCCAGCCGTAATCTGTCTCGATACGGCGGCAGTCAATAAAGTCCCGTACATACTTTTCGGGGACATCGTCCCGCGATAAGGTTTCTTTCAGGACGCGTTTCAGGTCATCGTTACTGACGAGCCGGTTGCGTGGCAGATAGCGGATGACCAGAATATTGATTTTCAAAAACGTCAGCAGCGTTTCTGTATCCGTATCGACGAATAAACGGATGGCCTGCTCGTTATTGGCGATGGCAATACACTGGGCTTCAAAGGAAGGCTTGTCTATATAGCGCAGGGCCGTGTAGTTGATGGCCGCCGCGGCCGCCTGGACGCGGGGCGTCGGATGTTTGATATACCGGATGGCATCGTAATTCTGCTCTATGGCAGCCATCTGCAGCTCTTCGCTGGGATTTTCTGCATACTGGATGGCCCATCCCGATTGACTGATGGCTTCCATAATGAGCCATTCCGGTGGGTGTTTGATGTAAGCCAGATTTGTCCAGCTTTTGTGCACTGCCTGTTCCAGTAACTCTTTGGGAGCATCGGGAATGAACTGAATGGCTTTGGCGGTATTTTTTAAAGCGACTAGTTTCATTTCTTTTGTCGGATGATCGATAAATTCAAGGACCAGCCCGTTTTCGCGCAGGGCCGTCAATTTCATTTCTTCCGTAGGATTGGGAATATGCTGCAGAGAAAAAGGATTGATTTTGATCATCCGCATATAATCTTCTGTGCTTTTTGTATTTGGCGGTGGAACCGATACGCTGGTATTGTACATGGTTTCAGGCACCTCCTTTACGATAAACGTTTTTCTATATCTTTTATTTTACGTTTTTTGCAGCTGTTTTACAACTGCTAAATCTCTTTGCGTTTTTATGGCGGAGACTTTTTTGCGTTGAAATATACTATTAAGTTATATTTATAAGTTTATACTTATTTTATAAAATTTCGGTTATATTTTGCATGGCAGGTAGAAGCTTAAAAATGTAAAGGGAAATAAAAAATAGGTGATAAAGAAGATGAATACGGCGATTTGCGGCAAATTTACACTTAAAAAACAGGATTGTCAGGCGGGGAAATACCCCTTGATTTTAAAAAATGAAAGCAGTATTATAATGGCAGATAGGGAACAAAATACCTTATCAAAATACGTTATTATTTATATTTTATGATAATTTATTCAAAATTATCCAGGAGGATGAGTACTATGAGCGCAAATGTAAAATTACTGATTGCCGTTGGCGCACTGATGTCGTTCAGCTTCATTGCTAATCTTCTTTAATATTTTAATATATAGTATTACATTATTACATTACTCCACAGGAGGGTGAATCACATGAACACAAACGTAAAACTGCTGATTGCTGTAGCTGCATTGATGTCGTTCAGCTTCATTGCCAATCTTATCTGATTGCATAAAGTAAAAGAACCGCTGTTGCCTGACGGAACAGCGGTTTTTTTGTGCCTGAAATGGGTGAGTATCGGGCAATTGAGCTTCTGCTCTTAATTTGTACTACATTGTATGGTTAGAACTTTTTGTACACAAATTAGAGGTTGACTGCCATACCTTATATCAAATCGAGCCAGGCGGGAAAGAAAATTATATGAAAATGGCACGTTCATGACTTACAGTGACGAAATAGCCCAGTGCCGCAGATGGCCAGGGTATTAAAAATTAAGCCTCGGACGGTGCAGGAAACCCTAATTTTATTATACCGGTAAAGGAAAAATGTCAGGAATTGCAACGGAAACGGACCGCTCCTCTTGTTCGAAGTGATGACCGTAGCTGCAGTTCAGGGCGTGTATTCCCTACGTCGTATCAGCGAACCATTCCGTATCAATATTGAATATATGTGGTTGCTGAAAAAGCAGCCGGCCTCCGACCATATGACAATGTTTGGCCGTTTCTTTTACGACTCCTGGTGGAAGAAACGGCCATTTGTTTATCCATCTTGTGTGTCAGTTGCCTTAACTTGAGTCTGTATATTTTATGGAATGGTATACTGAAGTCTGAGATGATGACAGCCGTTCATCGAGGGGAAAGCATAGATGCTGTCTCCAAGAGGGTATCACAGCGGATGGATGTCGGAATCAGTAATGCACGACGCCTGGTCCGGACAGAGCTGAATTACGTTGAAAATCAGAGTGCCATGGACAGTATCAAAGAAGCAGGGATGAAGTATTACCGCTTTTCTGCGACACTGGACCGCCGGACGTCAGCGACCTGCCGGGAACACGATGGCCATGTTTATCCCATTGGCGAATATCAGCCAGGCAGTACGGCCCCACCACTTCACCCGAACTACCGTTCCACAATCGCCGGCAGCCTGTACGGGCCGGATAAAAAGAAGACCGGGACGCGCATTGCCAGGAATAATAAAGGTAAGGCGTATTATGTGCCGGCTGACATGACGTATGAAGAATGGTATAATAAATATATCGAATCAACTATTATACCAACTGGCAATGCAAACTGGAAAACTAATGAACAAGGATATGTTATTGTCACGAAGCAAATTCCCAAGACTATTAAACATTACCGGACTGCCATACATGCAGAACCTAATTCTGTAGTTATGCATTATGGAAAACCCGGACCACATGAGCAAATGGATTATGATTTTTACGATGAGAATGGATATTTGGCAATGCAGATTCATTGTGGGGATCATCTTATGCCAAGAAAACATAAATTCGGAGAGTTTGGTGAACATGCAGCACATTGGGAATGGACGCAAAAAGAGGGGAAATGGAAAGGGCACCCATTACCAAATACTGAATTAACAGAGAAGGAAAGGCGGCTGGTACATGATGGTATTGAGTTTAAACGAACTCAGAGATGAAATGGAAAATTGGACCGCTTATGAAAATTCTTTTGTTTATAAGGGCGTTGAATATGGACTACTCCATAATGCGGAAGATGGCAGTTATTATTTTGGACTGTGCAATACTCTGGATGATCATGGCCAGACTTTTTCTGATTTTGACTCTGTAGTAAATGCTTTGCTTGTAGATGGTCATTCTATTGCGGAGTTAATGCCGCAACTCAATTGGACTTAAGCCCAGTTGAATACTTAGCACTCACGATGTGGGTGCTTTTTTCATACCCAAATGGAGGTGGCAGGTATGCAGTGTGTAACGGCAGATGAAGCGGTAACGCGCATTATTGCCAATGCGCAAAGTATTCGTGGTGAGCCGGCAGAGGATGCAGCTCTTACGATGTATGCAAATAAATTTGTCGGTTTTGTCCTGGATTATTGCAACCGGGAAGATTTCCCTAAAACGCTGATCTATACAGCAACGGATTACATATCCCAATGGCTGGAAGACAAAGCGAATGGCGGGCGTCAGGGTGCATTGAAGAGCCTGGAGCAGAATGATACAAAATTCCAATTTGCCGTATCAGATATGACGCAATCGGGAAGCCAGACCGATGCAGATCTGCAATCTTTTACAGCCTGTCTTGCACTCTATCGATATCCGTTAAAACGTGTATAATGTAATCATAAGGAGATGCAGTAGGATTATGGATGAAACATTTAGTGAGAAAGCTTTATTTGAAGTAATGACCGCGGCAGAAGCCGCAGAAAAATGGGGACTGAATCCGAGATCCATACAGCAAGCCTGTACTGGGTATAAGGGTGGGAAACCTAGATTTTTGGACAAAGAGGCACGGAAGGCTGGAAGAATATGGCTCGTTACAAAAACAGGCATGGAACGACTATATGGACCTGAGCCAATTAAGTAGCGAGTTTAAGCGACGCTAGATATTGACATTTAGGTGAGCTCATATGAGGAATAAAAAAAGAACGCTCCCGATTTTTCGAGAACGTTCTTTTTGCATGCAACCTTATACAACCAGCTTACAGGAAAAGTGACCTGGAAAGAAATATAAAGCATAAGAGTTTGCATTAGTCTCTTTTGGTGCGCCTAGAAGGATTCGAACCTTCGCACCCGGTTCCGGAGACCGTAAAAGACAAGGATACGCCAGTTATATCTATCTTGATAGAGCGGCATAAATACGGCATTTCCCTACATTTTAGCAGGAGCGTGTTTTACACTGGTTTATCTATTTAAGCGGCAGAATAAGCGGCAAAATAAGCGGCAGATTATTGACGGCTTTTTATGGCGTCTTCGACCAGCGAGTTGAGGTACATCGTTGGAGTGGCGATGCGTGATTGCAGGACTTCTGCATAATATTTAGCGGTGGTGTCGATATTGGAGTGGCGGGCGAACTGGCTGGCTTCTTTCAGGTTGACTTTCTGCATGGCGTAAGTGACGGCCATTTTCCGGAAGCCCTGGGTATTGACCTTAGGCAGGTCATGTTTCTTCAAAAAGTCATGGAGCCAGTGCGTGAATGTGGACGGCAGAATAGGGGATCCATCTACATTCGTAAAGAATTTCGTACAATGAGGCATATTGAAGTATTGTTCTTTTTGTACTCGTTCTGCGTTGTACCGCTTCAATATATCCAATGTCATAGGGGCTATATACATTGTTTGTGCGCTGGAGGCCGTTTTTGTTTCCTGACGATAGATTACCTTGCCATCTACGAAAACGCCTGTTACAGCGACGCGCAGCGTCCCTCTTGCAAAATCCACGTTCGCTTCATCCAGTCCGCATATCTCTGACCGGCGCAGCCCGTCCGTAAAAGCCAGCATAAAGAACGCCTGATATTTTAGAGGAGCTTCAGTAAGCAGCAGATACAGAAACTGGGACAAATCCTGCTCCTGCATGATGGGCTGAGGCTTTGTCCGCTGCTTTGGCGGATCTACACGGGAACAGGGATTTTCATCTATCAGTTCCCAGCGGACCGCTTTATTCATGATGGCAGAGAGAAGTTTGAAATGCATCGCAATCGTCCGGCTGGACAACGGGCCTCGTTTATCAGCCCTGGCATTCGGTCCCTGGAGGGCCTTGATGAATAGATGGATATGTTTAGGCTTTAGTTTGTTGACGTGGATATGGCCAAGTAATTTATTGATTCTGGCAATAAGCTGCAGGTTCCGCTCTTGTGTCGTCGGCGACTGCTGGCAGCCGTAATTATCCCACCAGTATTTGATGATATCGGCAACTGTCCTGTCTGTTCGTGTCCGAACTCCTGATTTCAAAAGCTTTCGTTCAAAGACCACGGCTTCCCGCATGGCGGCTGTTTTGTTTAATTCGCCAGACAATGTTTTGGTTCGTTTCCGTTGACGACCTAATTCATCGTACCCTAAATATGCTGTAGCTTCCCAGTTTTCTCCATGTTTTCTAATAGTAGCCATAATTGTGTCCCCTTTCTAGTGCTATTTACTGTATTCATCTGTATATTTGATAGCGATATAGTAGGAACCGTGCTTTTTTGTAATCACAACACCCCTTCATTCGTGCACAATTCAGAACGATTGTTCTGCTATGATTGTGAAAATTTACCCCCGTCCCAAGTGGATGGGGGATTTTTGTTTATTTATAGAATGCATATCCCTAATTTTTATAGGTGCTTGTATACAGACTAGCTTACCCGAACATCTACAAGTTAATAGGTTGACCTCCATACCATATATCCAACTGAGCCAGGAGGGAAGGGGTATATATCTACATCGGTTTTGACATCTTGAGTATGGCCGTCAGCGAATAACACCTGCACATATGTGAAGCACCCAGAAGCATCTGGCTTTACATACACTTTAAATAAATATGCAACGGCATTAATTGAATTTGGTTGAGGTACATCCGTAACTTTTACCCATAATTCTGTATGATCAGGATATTTTTGCACTGATCCATTATCTACGTAAACATTAGCCCCATTGTTATTCCCTATCCAATACCAACTGGAAGCAAAAGATGGCATTGTTAATGACAAAAATAAACATAACAAAATGACTATTTTCTTAGTAGCAGACGCTTTCCCCATGAAAATCATCACCTTTCTAAAATTTTCTTCGCATTTCGACGACTTTGCCAGCAGGAGGCAGGACTTTTTTCTACCATTGTGCCGGCGTTGGCAAAATCATAAAATTTGTAATGTGCAAAAAGCTCACATTGTTACGTGCATAACATGAATATCGGGTGAGTTTCAAATCATTGATTTCACAAGTCGTATTAGATCCGATACTTACTATTTTAGTGATATCACGAAAATGGTCATTGATTGTAATCCCAGAACTTTCACAAGATGTTTTTGCCCTTTTTATTATGTTATATCAGATTAAATTAAACTATATTATGATGTATTAGAATTTGACAATTGTATCGAAAAAAGTATAATGTAATTGAAGAACGCCGCCGGATTCTGCGAGGGTGAAATCACCAGCATGCTTGACATGTGGTAGTCGCACCGGGGGTTCTTTTTTTATGCCTTTGAACATGGCGAATTATCTGTAAAGTAAGATTTTGACGGTTTCATTTCCGGGGAAAAATATTTTAATCCATAATTTAGAAGTGCTGGCCCGTATTTATAAAATTTATTTCTGAGCTTATGAGCATAGCAAGGTAAAAGGAAACCAAAATTTTTATTGATTTCATAAGCCATAAATACGGAAGTTGCACAAACATCTGCCAGTTGTAGCATATCCCACGAAGGAGCTGTTTTACTACAAATTTTTTTGAATACTGGAGCAATTTCATTATCGCTCTGTTTTAGCAAAATGTTTTTAATATAATCAATTAATTCGTTATCACGAGCTGTTCCCCGGCTGGATAATACAATATCCCCGATTCTATGAGTGTCCCGTAATAACCAGGACACACGTTCTAAAAGGTAGCGGCAGGCATAATTATATAAAAGGACACTTTTGCTTACATCTTTATTCTTTGGGATAAGTTTTACTTTCGTTGTATCCATTACAACACAGAAAAACGTGAATTTTTCATTGACGATATTATTTACAACATATGCTCTTTTTTCAAAATGTCGTAACTGGCGAAAATGGATTTCTTTACAATTTAAAAATGTCTTTATCGAATTTATCTTTTGACGGATGCCTTTCTCATCGTTTTTATTTACGATTACAGCTCCAAGGACAAACCAAGTTGTCCCTTTATTGATTCCAAGGTCACCGGCTTCATCTATATATACTGTTGCTTCTTGAATATATTTTTCCATTTTTATTGTCACCTCCATCAGCACCTTTCAGGGTGCTTTTTTTGTTTGTATTCAAAGCTTCCCGCGCAGTTCGATGACTTTGCCTAATATCCGTACTGGGAGTTCTTTAATTTCCTTGTTGGAGTAGTAATGCGGTTCGTATACGGATATATTATTCGCAATCAGTGTGATACCTTCTTCCTGTTTTTTCACACGTTTGACCGTGGCTTCGTTACCATTTACCAGGACAATGGCGACGTCCCCGGATTCTACGTCTTCCTGTTTGCGGACAATGACAACATCGCCTTCCATCATCCTCGGTTCCATCGAATGGCCACGGATTTTTAATGCAAAAAATTCTCCTGTTGCGGCAAGTTCAGGGGTGATTTCTTCGTAGTCAAGTATTTCCTCCACGGCTTCGATAGGGATGCCTGCAACAACGCGGCCCAGCACCGGGATGCGGACGCCTTTACCGGATGAAGGAGGTGTTTTATTTGCATCATTTTGTAGATTATTTTCAATTAAATAATCTACAGATACTGAAAAAAATGAGGAAATTTTTTTTAAGGTGGAAATATCTGGAATTCTTCGTCCTTGTTCATACATTCCTATGGCACTGGGAGAAATATCCAATGCTTTTCCTAGTTCGGCTTGTGTCATTCCTCGATTTTCACGTAATTTTTTTAATTTCAGCATAGTATCCCCTTCTAATCAATGCGTGTAATTGTATCTTTAATATATCACACACAATGTGTGTAATAAACACAAAAACACGATATGTGTAAATATATATTGACTTTACACGTTATGTGTGATATTATGTGAGTATCAAATCACACATAACGTGTAATTGGTGAAAAATGATTGAAAGGAGGTTTAAATATGGAATGGTTAAAATCGTTTAGAAATGAAAATGGGTATACTCTTGATGAAATGGCTGAAATATTAGGCATATCCAAATCTTTATATGAAAAGATTGAATATAATGACAGAGAACCCAGCCGAAATTTTTTGACAAAATTTAAAAAAGCTTTCCCTGATGTGGACATGAATGTTTTTTTTACTTAACAAATACACGTTTCGTGTAATTATTAATATAAGGAGACACCATATGCCACTCTCTGATTCTATTATAACGAGAAGGGAGGGAAACAAACATGTCAGGAATTGCGACGAAAGCAGCCAACTCCGTATTCTACAAGGCACGGATGGAGGCAAAGGAAGAAAATGAGATGCTCAGCAGCCGTGAAGGCGCGGCCGAAGTCCTCGGTATCGACCGGACCCGGCTGGCCCGCATCGAATTGGGAACTCTGACACCGTACCCGGAAGAAGCCGTATTGATGGCCGACGCATACAACGCGCCGAACCTGATGAACCACTTCTGTACGGCGGAATGTCCGATTGGTAAACGCATCATGATGCAAGCCGACCTGGAACAGCTGGACAAGATGGCCATCGACATACTGGCCGCAGTCCACGGAGTCGCCAACGTCAGCGACGCAGTATTGACCATCGTCGCCGACGGCAGAGTCAGCGGCGAAGAAATGGTCGAACTGCAGAAGGTATTGGAAAATATGCAACAAGTGGCCAAAGCGGCGTCAGAGTTGCAGATCTATATCTCCAAAGCGAAAGGAGGCGTCAGAAAATTATGATTTTGAATGCAAACGATGTCATCAAACAGTATTTTACTGGGGCAGATGGCAAGCCGATGTTCTCCCGGGACATGATTTACCGCATGGCTAGGAGAAAAGAAATCCCGTCTATGAAAATCGGGCGCCGTGTTTTGTTCAGTGATAAAGCGATGGATCAATGGATAGCTGAGCAAAATGAATTACCTATTCCGGAATAGAAGGAGGAGGAGGAAATGAAGACGGAACTACAGGAACCGCGGCCATGGATTAATTCCCGGCATCAGGCACACGTAGACGAAGAAATACAGGCCGAACCGGATATCAGCATGGAAGCCTGGGATGAGATATTCAGGCTGCAGCGTCAGGCAGACAATGCCATGGCTGGATGTCTGTTCCTAGCCGGTATCATCGTCATGACATTCATGATTGCCTATATCATGTTTGTGAACGGCCTGATTGTACATTAAAAAAGCCGCTTACCTGTTGGCGCAGGCAAACGGCACATACAAAATAACTCACGTATATTATAGCAGGAGGAACTCAAAATGTCATTATCAAGATGCGAATTAGTTTTATCCGTAAAAGATGCAGAACGAGACCACAACAGATGGCTGGAACTTCGTAACATGGGCATCGGAGGCAGTGATGCATCGGTCATCGTTGGCGATAATCCATGGAAAAGCCCGTATGCTTTATGGCTCGAAAAGACAGGACAGCTGGTGCCAGAAGACATCAGCGACAAAGAGCCGGTTTACTGGGGCACGACGCTCGAAGACGTCGTAGCAAAGGAATTTACCAAGCGGTCCGGGAAACGGGTACGCCGCTGCGGCACTATGCAGAGTGTGGAAAATTCATGGATGCTGGCGAACGTAGACCGCCTGGTCATCGGGGAAGAGGCGGGGCTGGAATGCAAGACAGCTAATTCCTTCAGTATCAAAGAATGGGAAGATGATGGACTTCCGGATCCATACTATTGGCAATGTCAGCATTACATGATGGTAACCGGCCTTCCGGTCTGGTACATCGCCGTTCTCATCGGCGGACAGCATTACGACTATAAGTGTATTCCAAGGAACGATGAAGATATTACCTACTTGTTCCAGAAAGAATATGATTTTTGGAAACGCGTAAAATCTATGACGCCGCCGCCCATTGATGGAAGTGCATCTACGACAGAGGCACTGAAAGAGCAGTACCCCGGCGGGCAAACGGATCCGGTAGATCTTCCAGAGGAAGCAGCGGATGCATTATCTATCATTGATAATGCCAAGGAAGAAAAGAAGCGACTTGATGGCATAATCACGACACAGGAGAACATCATTAAGTGCATCATGGGAGACGATGAAATCGCCACTATAGGCGACCGGAAGATTACATGGAAGCGCCAGAAAGGACGCATCACGGTCGATACGAAAAAATTAAAGAAGGAATTTCCCGACGCCTACGAAGCCTGCATGAAACAGAGCAAGCCGACACGGATATTCCGGGTATAACTAGAGAGGAGAAAAAAGAATGGCAACTACTAAAGGAGGACTGGCCACATCCAAGAAAGCGGCCCCGGCGGCAGCATCGCCGATGAAGAACATGCAGGATCTGATTATTTCCATGAAAGGGCAGATTGAAGCGGCTCTTCCATCAGTCATCACAGGAGAACGGTTCGCACGTATGGTACTTACGGCCATGAGCAATACGCCACAGCTGGCATCATGTACACCGAAAAGCTTCTTAGGGGCCATGATGCAGGCGGCTCAGCTCGGGCTTGAGCCGAATACGCCTCTTGGGGAAGCTTACCTCATCCCGTTCCGGAACCATGGAACGCTCGAATGCCAGTTCCAGGTGGGATATAAAGGGATGATTTCCCTGGCCCATCGCAGTGGCCTGTATGTCCAGGCTCATGAGGTACACGAAAACGACGAATTCGACGTTGAATATGGATTAGATCCGAAACTGGTCCATAAGCCTGTATTCAAGGATCGGGGGAATGTCGTAGCCTACTACGGCATGTGGAAAGACAAAGACGGGAATTTCGGGTTCGAGGTCATGAGCCGGGAAGATATCGAAGCCCATGCCAGAAAATACAGCCAGAGCTACGGCAAAGGCTTCTCGCCATGGAAAACGAACTTTGATGAAATGGCCAAGAAGACCGTCATCAAAAAGGCGCTGAAATACGCCCCGCTGACGACGGAGTTCATCCGCGGTGTAACAGCCGACGGGACCATCAAGACCGAACTCAGCAAGGATATGGTCGATGTCCGGGACGAAACAAATTACACCGACATCGAGGCCGAACCGGTCCCGGATAATGTAGATCCGAAGACCGGGGAAGTACATGATACCCATCCGAACCAAGAAACGGAAGATGACCGGATTTTAGAAGAATCCTTGAATATGTGAGACCAGGTAATAACCGGGGATGCCTAAAAAGCGTCCCCGGCATCATGGCCAAAGGAGGGGCACACATACAATGACGAATAAAGAGGAATTCATCAAGCTTGCAAAGACTCATATAACGCGGCCAGGCATCGATCATCTTCTGGAGATGATGGCTGCACATGATTTTTTTACCGCCCCGGCTTCGACACGGTTCCACGGATCATATGAAGGCGGCTTGGTAGAACACAGCCTCAATGTATATGACGAACTGTATCGGCTGGTTGTTTTTTACAAGATAGAGCCATACCCACTGGAAACAATTGCCATCGTTTCCTTGTTCCATGATTTGTGCAAGATGGATTATTACAAGATTGATTACCGCAACCGCAAGAACGAACAAGGAAAATGGGAACGGGTACCATACTATACCTGCGATGATCAGTTTCCTCTGGGCCATGGCGAAAAATCGGTCATGATTCTGCAGCAGTATATCAACCTTACGATGACAGAAATCATGGCCATCAACTGGCATATGGGGTTCTCGGATATCCGGACCCATGAATTTTCTGGTATTAACGCGATTGGCGGCGCTATGGAAAAATACCCGCTGGTCGTATTGATGCATATGGCCGATTTGGCTGCTACGTATTTCGACGAAGGGAGACCTGGACAACAATGAAACAGCTCAACAAGATTAAGATCGTAGGAGATAAGGAAAAAATCAATCTTTTGTTTACGGATTATACCGACGGTTCGCACATGCTGACTCATGAGATAACGGGTGACGAACTGGCCCAGCCGGAGTTATATACGGCGATGGATGCCCTGAACCGGCACGTATTACAGATTCTTGACCTTCCCGATTCGTTCATCAACCGGATTCATCCCTATGCCGTAAGTTTCCGCCGGAACGGAAAGGACGGTGCCCAGATGGCAGCGGTCATCAGTGCGAAATTCGATGTACCGGCAGGCGAAACTCAGATTGCCATCAATACGCCGGTTAAGAAATATCCGGAAGACAAAGTTGATAACCAAGACCCGGTGCATTTCTTCACTGCAGATGCGGTAAAGGCGCTGAACGAACTGGAATCCCAGGCAATGGCCTATATCAACGGAAAGCGTGCCCAGATGAGTTTATTCGAAGGGCAGGACGACGAAGATGAAGAGCCTGAAACAGAAGCACGGGAAGCTGACGAAAACGATTCTATCATTCCATTCAGCGCTTCCATCTAAGATTTACCGTACGATGTAACAGCATGACGGGAGAGAATCCATATGAAAAAAGGACTGGATTATTTCTCCTTTGATGTCGATTTCTTTGAAGACGAGAAGATCCAATATGTATCTTCCCGGTTTGGAATTAAAGGCGAAGTATGTGCGATACGCTTGCTAACGCGACTTTATCGTGACGGGTACTTCCTAAGGTGGGATGTTCAGGATTCACCATATCTTTTTGCGAAAGTTGCGGGTAAAGAATTTACCCCTGGCTTAGTGAAAGGAATCGTGGATGAATTGGTGCGGCGCGGATTTTTCAACGAATCCCTTCTTCACTCGTTCGGAATCCTGACTTCTCATGGCATACAGACAAGATATTTAAAAGCCTGCGCAAGGCGCAAAGTGGTTGAAATAGATGAACGGTATCTGTTGGTGGATCCGTCAGATTTCAAAAATTTGAGAATTGGCAGGTTTGATTCGTGTACACATTTTTCAAGTAAATGTATACATGATGTAGACATTAAAGGAGAAAATGTAGACATTTCTGACAAAAATGTAGACATTTCTGAACAAAGTAAAGGAAAGGAAAGTAAATATACTACTACGACTACTACTACGGCGGACCGGTATGCAGAGGCCATCCAGTGTTACCAGGACAACATCCGGCCTATCTCTGGCGGTATCGAGCTTGAAAAGGTGAGAGCGCTCATTGACGAGGCAGGGATGGACCTGTTCGAAAAGGCAGTAGACCGGGCGGTATTCCGGGATGTACGCAATCTGCAATATATAACCGGAATCTTGCGTGACTGGATGGCAAACGGCTATGACGAGGAAGGAGATGGCAGGAATGGCGGAACTGCAAAGAGCGGCAAACAGCAGCGCCCTGCAAGAAAAACTCACACAAATGCGCCTGCTGGCAGAAAGAAGACAGACGGGAGCGAAACCGACTGGGATAGCGTATCCGGATGGGAATAAGCCGTCCGTTTCTGCGTCAGAATTGGAGTCTCACGGCATTTATAAACGGTTCTGGACAACTACTGCAGGAAACATGGAAAAACGCGGCATACCGGCGAATAGACGCAATCAATGGGAAATCGTGAAAGACTATATAGAGCATATGGACGACCACATCCGGACTGGTACGGGGCTGATGCTCATAGGATCCGTCGGGACAGGAAAGACGACGATGGCCATAGCGGTGCTGCGGGAGCTGGTGGAACGCCGGGGTGTCGGCTATTTCATCCCCATGGTATCACTCCTGGATCTGATTAATTCGAAGGCAGACAGCCAGAGCATCATTGAACGGGTGAAGACAACGCCGCTCCTGGTACTCGACGACCTGGGAGCCGAATATGACCACGCCTGGGTACAGGCCAAAGTCGATGCTATCATCACCGAACGGTACAACCGCATGCGGGCTACCATCGTGACGAGCAATCTGAAACCGACAGAAATCAAGGACCGGTATCAGATGCGGATTTTCGACCGGCTCAAGGCGACGAACAAGCTGATCATCTTCAGCGGCACGTCGATGAGGCCGGTACAGGAATAGAAGAGGGGAGTGATATTGGCTATGGAAAGTAAGTGTTCCGTTTGCCATCAGATATTTGATTCCATCCATGGACGGACTATATGCAATGACTGCTTTACCCGTGTCCTGTATAATATCGACCATCCTCAGGACGGTGTGTGCCCGGTATGTGGGGCGAAGTCTCCTATTATCAGCAAAAGGCGCAACAAGAAGTATTGCAGTAAACGCTGCAGCGGTATTGCCCACGGGGTGATTACCCGGAAATATGGCATAGATAACAGAGAGAGCATCAACGATAAAAAGCGGGAGCGTACGAGGCTGAAGAATGTACGCCGTCATCGCAACCGGTCCCGGATAGATGATATTGCCATGATTGGGAAATTCATGAACAAAAGCTATGGCATGACCCGTATGCTGCTGAAACAGATGGCAGACCGGGAGGGTGTGCCAATGGATGTGGTCATAGAAAATGTATGCCTGGAAAGAGAACTTGCAGGAACGATGACTACGAATTTACGGCATCAAAGCTATGTAGATCACACCGGCAACGTTGTGCTGGTAGATTAGATTAGGAGGAGAACCATGGAAGTCTTGTACATTTCTCACCCGTACACGGGGAATGAGGAGGAAAACCGGAAGGAAGCCCGAAGGATTACGGAAATTCTGGCCAGGCTGTATCCGGACACAGTGTTTTTATCGCCGCTGGATGCCATGCGGCCAGTGGACGGCGCAAACCTTGATTATGATGAAGTCCTGATGCAGACATTGGAGCTGATGAACCGGTGTGACGGGGTCATCATGACAGGCTATTGGACGGCCAGCAAAGGCTGCCAGAGTGAGATATCAACCGCTATTTCATCGGGAAAACCTGTTTATATAGGCGCCAAGCAGTACATCTGTTTCCGCAATTTAAAGGAGGCTGCCGGCGCATGAACACGGTGATACTGCTGGGGCGGCTGACAAAAGAGCCGGAACCAAACGTGACACAATCAGGCATACAGATCCTGCGTTTCACCCTTGCCGTAGACCGTCCGAAGAAAAAAGATCAGGACACTGAAGCGGATTTCATCGGCTGTGTCGCATTCGGGAAGACGGTTGAAGTAATCGGATCCTATTGCCATAAGGGACAGCGGATCTTGATAGAGGGCCGAATTCAGACGGGAAGCTATACGGATAAATCCGGGAACAAGAAATATACTACCGAAGTCATCGTGAGCCGTATGGAATTCATCGAACGGCGGAGCCAGGACCAGAATAAACCGTCCGGGAAAACCGGGGCATCAGGGGCAGATAAGCCGGATGTCAGCTTTGAAGACATGGGAACGGTCGTACATAAAGACCCGGAACCGATGGAGCAGGAAGAGATACCATTTTGATAGGAGGCTGGCAGCATGTTCTACAAGTACAAAAACAAAAGTATGAACCAGCGTATACTTATAGCCGGCGATGCATCGGCAGAGGCTGTTACGACGCTGGTATTCATGGCACTGCACGATGAATTTCAGTTTGGCAAAACACGCCTGGAACGGATTGTCAGGATATGGGACGAACTACCACAGTCATCGATGTATGAAGCACAGATTTCACGCAATGGATACAATCATAGCAGGATGGATAGAGAGTTTGCCAAAAAGATGATGGTCGTCATTGCAGCGGATAAGATCGGCAACAAACAGCTGCGTGATACGATACATGCTATCATGCTGGGAGCCGTCGTTGTGACACTGTACATCCTGTTCCGTGATTATGGATTTAAGGTAGCTGATATACACCGGCTGGAAAAACGGATCTATAATTATGCAGATATATTACTGGATCCGGATAGGTATGGTGTGACCATATGGCGGTTCATGGCGTGTATCCGCTACGAACTCAATATACGGTGTGAAATATTGAAGGAATTCGAGAAGGAATATGGACGGGTTGACCTGGGACCTAAGTGGGGGCTGAACATGAAAACGGGACAGCCCAGAAAGAAGAATGAGGTGATTCCGTGAATGACTATTCGCCCGGCGGTGTGCATGTACACATGATGACGGAAGAAGAACGGGAAGCTGAACGGAAGCGACGTGAGCAGGAACGGCTAAAGTATCCATGGCGGTTCAAGGGCAGGCAGCCAATGAAAGAATATATGTGCTATGCGCATGAAAAGAAAACCCAGTATGAAATACACAAGAAGAAGCGAGGCAGATAAAGATGGAAATTAAAATCGACATCATAGGGGATGACGTCGAGCTGACGGCGTTTTTACACAGCCTCATGATAAATCATAGCCCGAAAGAAGAAACGGCCGTTAAAACGCAAAATGTGAAGAAATTAGGCCGACCGAAGAAAACAGGGCGTCCGAAGAAAGCACCTGATCCAGTTCCGGGACCGGGACAGCAGGACGACGACCCTGATGAGCGGGAGAGAGATGAAATAAGAGAAAAGATTTTTGGAAATGAATAGGAGGATACACCATGAATAAAAAAGAACTAATCACCGAAGTAGCACATAAATCCGATTTGCCCAAAAGATATGCTGAAAAAGCCGTAAATGCCGTATTCGAAACTATCGGGGAAAGCCTCACCCAGGGTGATAAAGTTCAGATCGTCGGCTTTGGCACCTTTGAAGTGCGCCACCATGACGAACGGGAAGGACGCAATCCGCAGACGCAGGAAACCATCAAGATTTCCGCTTCCAGTACTCCTGCTTTCAAAGCGGGCAAACAGCTCAAAGACCGGGTCAACGGGAGGTAAGAAGATGCCGCTAATAGTTATAGACACGGATTGGAATATGATTAATAAAGCATTTTCCAAACTATCCGGGCGGCGTCATTATATCCTTCGGAAAGCATGGCAACGTTCCATCCGGAATAAATTCAAGAAGAGCCGGTGCCGGCATGCAGAGACGTTGTTGCGGAAGGGATACCGATACAAAGGAGGCCGGTGATGGCGAGTAAGATAAACAGCAAGAAGATCATCGTGGACGGCATCCCATTCGACAGCAAAACGGAAGCGAAATACTACTGTAGGCTAAAACGGCTGAAAGAGGAAGGGAAGCTTCGCCATATTGAGTGCCACCCTAAGTACGAATTACAGCCGGCCTGCGAGCGATACGGCAAGAAATACCGGCCGATGTACTACATTGCCGACTTCCTCGTCATCCAGGATGACGGGCAGAAAATTGTCATCGATGTAAAGGGGTATGGCATGGAAGACGCGGCCTTGAAGCGAAAACTCTTCGTCTATAAGTATCCGGATTTGGAGCTCCGATGGATTGCAGCGTCGAAGAAATACAGCGAAACGGGCTGGATTGATTACGATGATCTGCAAAGAATCCGGCGTAAGGCCAGGCATGCGAGGAAACGGGGTTTGTCAATGACATAAATGTGAATAGATAATCCATAAGCGGACAGGCTGACAAGGTCTGTCTGCTCCTCGCGTTATAAGGAGGGGAATCATGTATCACAACGACTATACCGTATTAGTAAAAGAATATCTGAACCGCTACACCGAGTTCAAGCAATACGTGGCAAATGTGGAGGCGGAAATCGAAGATTACAAAGAGATGCTTAAGCTCTCGGCCGCTCCTAATGTACCCAACCTGTCTGCAACTGGAGGTTGTGGTGGTGGAGATGGGACAAGCCAGCAAGAGAGGGCGTATTTCAAACGGGAAGACTTAGAGAAGCGGCTTGAAGACAGTTATCATGACCTTCTGGAAATGCTGCCGAAAATCCGCAAATTGGACCGGTCCCTGGACGCACTGAAAGCGACGAATCCCGTGGACTATCGCATCATCCGCGCCCGCTATATTGATGGCTCATCATGGGAAAGCACGGCCAGCTATGCAGGCGCCAGCGTGACCTATTGCCGGAATGAAGCACGGAAGGCACTGCGGAGACTGACCGGGGCCATGTTCGGAGAGGAATCTATCCCAATCCAGACGCACCTGGTATTTATCGACAATGATGATGGAAATTGTGGATAACTTTTTTTTCGTGTCGTTTTTTGACAGAATCGAGCAGAAAATAAAATATTTGAATACGGAAAAAGTTGGTCGGACGTGGTACGATAATAGCGTGGGAGTTGGGGATGACGCGAGGGAGGCTAATGCCCCGTACAAATACATCGGCTGCCCTTGCGCATCCCACACACTGTCACGATATGCCCCTTCTTGTTTTCGGACTGCGGCGCCATGATGAACAATCATTGTGCCGCTTCCCTCTCCTTAGAGGGCATATCTATCATAGGCGCGTAGCTCAATCGGTAGAGTGGTGGTCTCCAAAACCATATGTTGAAGGTTTGAATCCTTTCGCGCCTGCCAAATTGAATATATAGGGACTTAGCTGTGCTTGTCTGCGTGAATAGACCGGACATGGCAGCGGGTCCCTTTTTTCATGCCTGAAAGAATGAAAGAGGATGGTGGTGAGCATGTGACATGGCTAAACTGACGGAGAAACAGAAACGTTTTGTTGATTATTATATCGAGACCGGGAATGCCAGCGAGGCGGCAAGAAAGGCCGGGTATAGTAAGGGAAGTATCGCAACTGCAAATAAGTGGTTAATCCCCAGAAATCACCATTTTAAGCCCGATTTGGCCGCGGCCATAGATGAACGCCTGCAGGAGCTGAAAAACGAGCGTACGGCGTCTCTCAGCGAAGTTTTAGAGTTCATGACGAGTACGATGCGCGGGGAAATAGAAGAAGATGTCGTTGTGACAGAAGGAACAGGCGACGGCTGCAGTGAAGCGCGGATTATTCAAAAACAGGTATCAGCACGGGATAGGCTGGAAGCAGCGAAGGCCCTTGAAAAACGATTAGGCCGGTTCCTTGCTCTTGAGAAGGAAGAGCAGGAACTCCGTAATGAAAAGCTCAGGGCTGAGGTTGCTGATCTGAGCGCTGAAAAAGCGGACGATGATACGGTGCAGATTATTGATGATATAGGAGAATCCCATGAAGATAGTAAAACTGAGTAATATCATAGCCCCTCATTTCTGGGAACTGCATCGGGACATAAAGCGGCATGACCATACGTATTACTGGCTGGAAGGCGGGCGCGGATCCACGAAGTCGTCTGATATCAGTATCGAGATACCGCCGCTCATGATCAAGAATCCGGAGTGTCATGCTGTTGTGCTCCGGAAAGTCGGCAACACTATCAAAAACAGCGTTTATCCGCAGATGCAGTGGGGCATTGATGCCCTGGGGCTGACGGATAAGTTCCGCTTCAAAACGTCGCCTCATGAGATTACGTATAAGAAGACCGGCCAGAAAATTCTGTTCTTTGGTGTCGATGACCCACAGAAAATCAAGTCCATCAAACTGCCGTTCGGTTATGTCGGGATCTGCTGGATAGAAGAACTGGACCAGTTCAGTGGTATGGAAGAGATCCGCAACCTCAACCAGTCACTGCTTCGTGGTGGTCCAATTTTCTGGGAGTTCTGTTCATTCAATCCGCCGAAGTCACAAAACAACTGGGTCAATGAAGAGAAACTCTTTGATGATCCGGACAGACTGGTCCATCATTCGACGTATCTGGGCGTGCCCCGGAAATGGCTGGGAGAACGGTTCTTTGAAGACGCGGAAAAGCTCAAAATCAAGAATGAAATGGCTTACCGTCATGAGTACCTGGGTGAAGTCACAGGCACAGGCGGGGCTGTCTTCGAGAACGTCGAAGATATGGACATGAGTGACAAATTTGTCGGGAATTTTGACAGGTTGTACTACGGCCTGGACTTCGGTTTTGCTGTAGATCCATTAGCTTATGTCGCTATGTACTACGATGCGAAACGAGAAGATCTGTATATTTTCGATGAAATCTATCAGCAGAAACTGACGAACAGCCAGGCGGCTAAATCCATCAAACTTCGTGCTAAAGACAGCCGTATCCTGGCTGATGCCGCTGAACCAAAAAGCATTGCTGAAATGGCAGGCTTCGGCCTTCGTATTTCCGGGGCACGAAAGGGTCCGGATAGTATAGATTTCGGGATGCGCTGGCTGCAGAACCGCGCGCATATCTACATTGATAAGCGGCGCTGTCCCAATACGTACAAGGAATTCGTGGCGTATGAATATGAACGCAATAAAGACGGCCAGTTCATCAGTGCGTATCCGGATGCCAATAACCATAGCATCGACGCTGTACGCTATGGGCTGTCTGAAATCATGAACCGGGATAAAATCGTATCCCGGCGCGTCAATTATTAGGAGGTTGCCATGGCAGAGTATCAATTATTACGGGATGCGTATTATGGGACTGGCGGATTTGCTACCGGAGCATATCTCAATAAACACAAGCGTGAATCGAAGGAAGATTATCAGTTCCGTCAGGCGAACGCGTATTATTTAAATTATTTCAGCCCTATCGTCAACGCATTGGTAGATCCTATTTTCAAGAGGCAGCCACTGCGTGATTATTCTGGGCCGGCATCGGCAACCATTAAAGCATTTCTGGATGACGTCGATACTGCCGGCGCAGACATTCACATGTTCATGAAACGTGCGGCTATTATGGCCAAAGTATACGGCGTGTCTTTTATCGTGGTGGATAATGCCAGCGAACGGCAGTCGAGGACGGTCGCCGAAATGCTGCAGCATCGGGAAATCCCGTTTGCGTATGTACTGGGTCCGCAAGATCTGGAAGAGTATGGGATAGATCAGACCGGTTCCCTGCTGTATGTGCGGTTCAAAGAAGTTGCCAGTATAAAAGATGGGACGTATCAGTACCGGTATACGTATTACGACCGTACCAAATGGGAGATTTGGGGCGATAATCTGATGAAATCATCGGGCGAGCATGGACTGGGCTGTGTGCCGGTCATCCCGCTTTTTCCCCGGATGCTGGAACAGCGGACGATGAAGCCGACGCCGGAATTGGAACCCATTGCAAGGACGGCTAAGGCATTGTATAACCACTGCTCCTGGCTGGGTGAGATTCTCCGGAATCAGACGTTCCCGCTGCTGACAATTCCATCGCTGGATGTTAACGACCTGGTCGTCGGAACAAACAATGCATTGGGATACATTCCAGATAGCAGTCATGCGCCGGCGTTCATCGCACCGCCATCGGACCCTGCCACTATTCTGCAGACGCAGATTTCGTCGCTGATACAGGAAATGTATCGCATGGCCAGTCTGTCGTTCGTCATCAACACGACACAGAACAACAACAGCGGGATTGCCCGGCAGTGGGAATTCGAACGGACCAATCAGCAGTTAGCTAACTTTGCTATGCAGTGTGCCAGAGCGGAAACTGAAGTCATGGAACTGGTTTCCAGGTGGGTGAATAGTGACATTACGTATACGGTATCTTATCCGGACGATTTCGGTATTGTCGATGTGACAGACCAGCTGGCGCAGGCTCAGGCAGTCCTGGACATGAATCTGACAGATGGCCTGCAAGAGGAAGTCCTGAAAAAGGTACTGGCGGTGTATTGCCCTGATATGCCGGATGAACGTTTTGATGAACTGGTCGAAGATATGAAACGCCGGCAGGCAGATAGGGCGAATCAGGAACCACATGGCGGTGATTAACAATGAACAGCCCGATACAGGAAATCCTGACAGCCTTTTCTATGGCATACAAAGAAAAAAGCCAGAAAGTCATAGCATTAGTGGCAATGTACATGGCGGACGGCTATTCTGTTCCCGATGCTGTGGATAAGGCTATGCAGACTGCAGCTGTTTCGTCATTTTTTACTGAGGCAGTCCATACAGCGATACAGAAAGCGGCGTCTGTTGGGGCCGGCTCTGATATCCCATTGCTTCCAGAGCTTACGGGGGCATGGGATGCATCGGGAATGACGTTATCTGCGAAACTGCATGGTGCTGAAACCGAAATGCGTCAGGCTATTATATCGACGATACAGGCACAGCAGAGGCTTGGGGCGTCTGCGACACAGGCGGCCAGGGCCTTGTATGACGGATATAATTCTGGTCATATTATCCGCCGGCAGCCATTGCCACAGTATCTTAATACGATAACAGCATTTGCCAGGCGGTCAGATCTGACATACCAGGACCGGACAGCTCTGCAGCGTCTCATCCGCAGAGCCAGACGGCAGACGGAAATCATGAGTGCTGACGGAGTACCCAATAAATCGCTCCAGACGGCCTATAGGCAACTTTTGGATGCGGTTGAGGCAAATGATACAGTGGCAATGGAAAACGCGGTCAGGACGGCCGTAGAGGAGAAAAGCCGGTATGTTGCGGAACGGATTGCCCGGACGGAATCAGCCCGTGCCTGGGCTGACGGGTTCCATGCCCGTTATGATACAGATGATGATGTCGCCGCCTATAAGTGGACGCTGTCAAGCCGTCATCCGCACTATGATATTTGTGATATGTACGCTCAGGCTGACCTTTGGGGACTGGGGCCGGGAATCTTCCCGAAGGATAAGACGCCCATACTGCCGGTTCATCCGCACTGTCTCTGCCATCTGTCGCTGGTCTACGTGACAGAGATTGACAAGAGCAGGCAGTGCAATCAAATCAGGAATGGCGGTGACGCCTATCTTAAGCGGCAATCTCATCAGAAACGCTGTTATTTACTGGGAATCGACGGCGCCCGTGCATGGGAAAAAGGACGGGCTGACTGGCGCCAATATATGCGTAATTGGTCGGATGAATTAGCAAAAAGTAGAATTCGATTCTTATCAGACTATACGGGAGCTAGAAACGGTGCCTACAATGATACCAATGATCCTTACGGGGAAAAAAGATATGCTCATGCAAAACGCTATTATGATACGTTACAACATTCGAATAAAAATGATGTAATTTATAAAATCGCTCAAAATAGCCATTTCACTGAAAAGAGTATTGAAAAGATATACCGTCATGTTTTTGAAGACGAACATCTTTATAAAGATGGCAGTGTTCGAAAATTTTATCCTGATTATTATATGGCCAGGTCATTCCAACACTTATATACTGGGCAGGGGATAGAGAATCATGATATAATCATGTTGAAACATGAGCGACTTGAGTATGAATTGATGAACCGGTATGGAATAAACGTATATGAAACTGCGCATGCATTGGCAGAACGTAAGTACAATTATTCAGCAGCTATTGCAAAACTGATTGAGAAGGAGAAATAAAATGATTCGGCTAGAGTTAATACAATTAAGCAATGATATAGTCAAATATAAATATTATCCTGAACAATCAACAGAATATGGAGTAGTGGGGTATGACCGCAAAAACAATCAACCTTTAATAGAAAAAGTAGTTGAAAATTACGGTCGATGGTATGCTATTCATGCAATCCCCTACCTTGAATCTTGCCAAAAAACTGGCAAGTTTGATCCTAATAAAATAATTGCTTGGTACTAATGAAAAGGTGGTAATTCATGGATAACTTCAAGTTAATTTATAAAATTCTCAAGTATTTTGAAACCTGCATGGAATTTGAGAAATTTGATGAAGATAATTTCACAGCAGCACATTTTGGAGTAAGTGACACGTTGTTTTTAAATATTCTCAATATTTTGATTGAAGACGGGTATATTCGAGGGGTGAAAGTTATTAACGACAAATTAGGTAGCCAGTTACTTTTACTAAACCCTCATTTGTCTTTGGAAGGCATGGAATATTTAGAAAATAATACCATGATGAAAAAGGTATATAGAACGTTAAAAGGAATTAACGATATAATTCCGAAAGTTTAAAAAATGGATTTTAAGCAGACCGCAGGGCCTGCTTTTTTGTTGCAATTTTATGTTTTGTCTTTTCGCCGCCAGACGCGGACCGCAGACGTAAAAGAACGGATCTTTTTTTATACCCGGGAGGTACAAAAATGGCATACACATTACAACAGATCTATGAAGCGTTAAGTAAGATTGAAAACGGAGGGACAATGGTCGCTGACCTGCAGGATGCAATCAGCAAGGTCCGGGCTGAAGCCGCTACGAACCGCGTAAGCCGGAACAAGGTACTGGATGCCCTCGGCCTGCGTGACGGGGAAAACATCGACGAGAACCTGCGTAACCTGACAGCAACGCTGGATATTGTCAGGAAAATCGGCGACCCTCAGCAGATGGGTACGCAGATGGCCAGTATGCAGAAGCAAATCAAAGAACTGACTGATAAATATACTGCCAGTGAAAAACTTGCCGCGGAAGAAAAAGCCAAACGTATCCAGTCAACGATGAAATCACAGATTACGGCAGCTCTTACAGATGGAAAGGCCGTGAAGCCGGATGTTTTTGCCCAGGTACTTCTGGGTAATGTGAGTGCAAAAGAGGATGGCAGCCTGATTTTCAAAGACGGAGATAAAGAAGTCTCTATTGCAGACGGGGTAAAGGGATGGCTGGAAGCGAATCCCTGGGCGGTCAAAAATGACAGTCATCCCGGAAGCGGTCAGGGAGGCGGAGGATCTCATCATGGCGCCTACACAATGGATGAATTAAAAGGAATGTCCCGGGCTGAAATCAATCAGCATTGGGATGAAATCAGTAAAGGAGTGAAGAAATAATGGCAATTACCACGTTTATCCCTACTATTTGGGAAGCGAGACTGCTTGCTCATCTGGACAAGAACCTTGTTTATGGCAACCTGTGCAACCGTGATTACGAAGGCGATATTTCTCAGGCCGGCGATACGGTTACAATCAATCAGATTGGCGATATTTCTATCAAAGATTATAAAAAAACAGAAGACATTACGCTGGATGATGTCGATGGGACGCCGACCCAGTTAAAAATTGACCAGCAGAAGTATTTTGCGTTCAAGGTCGATGACGTCGATGCTGCCCAGGCCAATGTTAATCTGATTGATGCCGCTATGCAGCGTGCGTCTTATGGCGTCCGTGATGTTGTAGATCAGTACATTGCTGGCTTCTACAAAAAAGCCGGCGTCGTGAAAGGGCTCGGTACAGATGCAACACCGCTGGCATTGACCACGGCAGAGTCGAGCAGCGAGGCCAGGGTATGTCGGCACTCGTGCGGAGTGTGATGCATCGACAGCTGCTTCATCGTCCGGTCCCATCGGCGCCGAAACGCATCGTAGTTTCCTTCCTGGCAAATCACTCCGCGCCGTTTCCGTGCGGCCAGGAAGGGGAGTATCCGCTTGCTGATAGGTACCTTGCGGACGCCTGCCCGCGTCTTGCTGTGCCGGATGTCGATGTAGCGTTCGCGTATTTTTGTGTCTTGCGGTCGTAAGGCAAGGTACTCCCCGATGCGCAGGCCCGTATAAATCAGGATAAGCGCGTCCTGGACCGTCTCGTTGTCGGACTGCTTCCATAGGCGATTGATTTCGCGGACCGTGAAAGGATGCTTTTTATAGACGACATGATGCCGGTCAATTTCGACATATCGAGAGTAGTCCGTCGTAGCCATCTCACGCTTGATGGCAAACTGGTACAGCTGGCTCATGAGGACCCGGCACTTTTTCTGTGTGCTGTAGCCGGCTACCTTCCGTACGTCGTCCATTGCGGCTTGCAGATCTAAATACTTTAGCCGGCTCATCGTCTTATCGTGGAGCCGGGACAGATGCCGGAAGGAGTTCTCGTAAGCCGTCCGGGACGACACAGAGAGGGTCGGCCATTTTGTGGGTTTCCATTGCTCGTAGATGTCGGCAAACGTTGCCGTGGGCCCCGTCGGCTCGTGGTTGTATTTTAACAGGAAAGTGAGGGCCTCGTCATGCGTACTGAAGTAACCAAGTGGTTTTTGCTTTCCGGCTATTGTCTTTTTGACCACAAAAGGGCGCCGCCTATGTCCTTGTAACTTATAGATAGTACCAAATCCATTAGGTAATCGCATAGTAATCAATCCTTTCCGGGGAGGTGTAAAATGCTTGAACAGATTGCAACGAGTTTAGCTATATCTATTATAACGGGGTGCGCTACCTATCTATATGGCCGATATCGTAGTGAACGCGCCTTACGGCGAGGGGTGCAGGCCATCTTGCGGTATGATATGCTGACAGTATACGATGTATTCCGTAAGCGCGGCTGTACCGTATCGGAAAAACAGTCATTTGCTAATATGTATGAGTGCTATCATGCACTTGGTAAAAATGGCGTCATGACATCAATATACAATAAAGTCATGGCCATGCAGGAGGTGGACGATGAAAAATAAAATCGTGGTCATCGGCCAATGGGGCCAGAAGCACTGGCTGCAGCTGATCATCATCATGAGTATTGTGATGATGATTTTTTTATTTATCGTGCTTTTCAGTTGGTTGTTTGGATATTGGTCCAACGCATTACGGGGGACGCATTTTGAATTAATGAGCTGTTGGAGCGGCGTGACGGCCGTCGGGGGTGGTATCGCTACCGTCGTTGGCCTTGGCAAAGCGTGCTGGACGAAGTACGGATATGACAGCCGTTTTAACTCGGCAAGATACTCCATGCCAACGGCTACGCAATCACAGCCCCAAAATATTGAAAAAGGGAAGGAGAAATGATATGATTAGAGGATTTGACGTATCAGAAGTTCAGGGCTATTTAGACGCTGACTTTTGGCAGGCCGCCGTCAATAGCGGATGTAAATTCGTTTATGTACGTTGTTCATGGGGAAACGGACATGAAGATGAACAGTTCCGTAACAACGTTCAGATGGCGCATGCATACGGTCTAAAAGTTGGCGCTTATCACTATGACTACAGCTTAACGCCAGACATCACGGCTAACCACGCACGGAAATGCGCGCAGATTATCGCCGACGCTGGCGTTCTATTGGAACTGCCGGCCTTCTTTGACCTGGAAGACGCTGACGACTGGAAATATCGTAATGGATACGATTTTACCGGAGCAACGGCTACAGCACAATGTATCGCATGGCTTGAAAATATAGGGCTAAATGCCGGGATATACGCTTCGTATAGTTGGCTGAACAAATCGGTTTCCAGTAATGACGGCTTCGTCGGTGACGGTCAGCCAATTAATTGGTATGGCTTAAGCTGCCCTGTATGGAACGCACAATGGGGAAATACCGATAACTTACGCGGATATGTCTGGCAGGATACCAATCAATTATTGATTGGTGGTCGGCAGGTTGACGGCGATTATATGTACGCAGATGATATGTTTAATTAGGAGGTGATCCCTTTGTATCTGCCGCAAATAAAAGAGGAGGTCGATAAGATTGCTGGAAATAAAAAGATCCTTATTATCCTTATTGTTTTGCTCATTACTGTGGCTGGTGCCGGTGGCTGGCTACTGTGCCGGCACTACGACCGTACAGCCGCCGCAGACGGTGCAGATGTCACTCGAACAGTACAATCAGCTCAAGATGATAATCAACGGGCAAGAGATAGCATTGGAACAGCTGCAGAGCAAATTAGACAGGCTGGACAGCAACTCGACAGCGTTGCAGACTCAATTGACGCAGGCAAAAGAACAGTTGACGAAAACAAAGCGGTCATTGACGACAGCCGACAGCTCATTGAGTCAAGCAAACGAAGCCTTGAAACAGCAGAGTCAATCCTTAGAGACATTGACAGAGCAAATCAAATCAGCGGAACACAAACAAGCCGTCGTTAAACGACAGCGTGACATGTGGGCCGCGGCGGCTGGAGCGTTATTAATTGGCCTTGCTGTAAAATAATTTACGGTGTACAAAACTACTATATCAGAATTGTCTTGCCGTTGGTCATTAACGGATCTATCTGGGCCGTGAAATTTGTACTGAACAAGAGCACGACTGAAGAGCAGCAAACGGAATAACAGTTAAAAACAAAGAAATCCCGTCAAGTCAGTATGCACTGGTTTGATGGGATTTCTTTGTTTGTTCTACATTACTATTTACATGCAATTATATTTATTTTTACGTAGTTTCAATGTAATAAGCGGCAAAAATAAGCGGCAAAGTAAAAAACAAGCGGCATCACATCGCTGTGAAACCGCTTGTTTACTGTGGTGCGCCTAGAAGGATTCGAACCTTCGCACCCGGTTCCGGAGACCGGTGCTCTATCCCCTGAGCTATAGGCGCATGTCATATAACGTACTTTCATATAATATCACAAATTAAAAATTATTTCAAGCCCGGACTGGCAGGTTCTTGTCATATTTTTACTGGCAACGTGTATCTATATATGGTATTATATACAATAGGCTAAAAATGGAGTTGACGCGATGATGGAACGTATCTATCTGGATCATGCAGCAGCAACTCCTCTGGATCAGAGGGTGCTGACTGCCATGATGCCGTATCTGACAAGTCAATATGGAAATCCGTCCAGCCTGCATTATTTTGGGCAGCAGGCCCGTGCGGCTGTACAGCTGGCACGACGACAGCTTGCTCATTGCCTGGGCGTTGCAGCCGGTGATGTGGTATTTACCAGCGGCGGCACGGAAGCAGATAATCTGGCCATACAAGGTTACCTGCGGGCCAATCATCCCCATGGTGGTCACTTGATTACGTCTGCTGTGGAGCATCAGGCTGTGCTGAATACGTTCAGGGCATTGGAGGCAGAAGGATATTCCCTGACCGTGCTTCCCGTTGATTCTGATGGCCGCGTCTGTCCGGAAACGTTACGACAGGCAATCCGTCCCGATACGGTACTCATTTCCATCATGTATGCCAATAATGAGACCGGCACGGTACAGCCTGTACAGGAACTAGGGGCTATAGCCAGGGAACATGATATTGTGTTTCACGTCGATGCCGTCCAGGCCTTTGGTTATCTGCCGGTACATCCTATAGAGGACGGCATTGATCTGCTGACTGTGTGCAGCCATAAAATATATGGACCAAAAGGAATGGGCGCTTTGTATATCCGCAAGGGAACACAGCTGGCTTCAGAGGCCCATGGGGGACTGCAGGAGCACCGGCTGCGTGCGGGAACCGAAAATGTAGCCGGCATCGTCGGATTTGGTATGGCTGCGGCCCTGCTTGAAGCGGAACGATCGGAACGAATTGAAAAAGTCCGTATGTTAAAAAATCTGGTGTATCACGAGATGATTGAAGGCAACGGGATATTGCATCTCAATGGCACGTTATCCGGATCTTTGCCCAACATCATTGATTTCAGTGTAGACGGTATGGAAAGTTCGGTCCTTTTGATTGCCCTGGACCGTCAGGGAATTGCCGTGTCGGCCGGCTCGGCCTGCGAAGCCGGTGCTGTTGAGCCTTCCCCTGTGCTGATGGCTATGGGAACTGATGACAAATGGCTCCGCAGTAGTATCCGCATGTCCTTTGGTCCGGAAAATACAGTCGAAGAGGTCAGGAAGACTATACAAGCCATCCGGGATATTACCAGACCTCTTAGAAAAGGAGTATAGATTATGACGAAATGTGTCGCCGTGGCTATGAGCGGCGGTGTCGATAGTTCTGTAACGGCAGCGCTCCTGAAGGAACAGGGCTACGATGTCATTGGCATTACGCTGCGTTTATGGGAAGAAGATCCATCCTGCCCGGCAGTTGAAAATGTTCATTCCTGTTGTTCTCTGTCTGCCGTTGATGATGCCAAGGCAGTGGCTTCTGTCATTGGCATTCCCCATTATACCCTGGATTATAGAGAATTATTCCGTAACGATGTCATCGATTATTTTGTCCAGTCCTATGTAAAAGGACAGACTCCCAATCCATGCATCGCCTGCAATAAATGTATTAAATTCGGCCTGCTCTGGCAGCAGGCGCAGCAATTTGGCGCCCAATACCTGGCAACGGGCCATTATGCCCGCATTGTGTATAATGAAGCGCGTGGCATTTATGAACTGCTGCGGGGAACGGACCGGCGCAAAGATCAGTCATACGTCCTGTATCAGTTGACACAGGATTTGCTGCCACATATTGTATTTCCCATGGCAGAACTGGAAAAAGTACAGACGCGGGAACTGGCAAAACAATTCGGGCTTCCTGTTTTCAATAAGCCGGAAAGCCAGGATATATGCTTTATTCCCGATAATGATTATAAAGGTTTTTTAAAGAAGCGGGTCCCGCAATGCTTTAAACCGGGGAATTTCGTTGATGTACACGGCCATGTTGTCGGACGTCATCAGGGCATTCCCTGTTATACTATCGGCCAGCGCCGTGGCCTGCATCTCGGCGGTCCCGGAGGTCCGTATTATGTCGTCGCACTCGATGTGAAACGCAACCAGGTCATCGTCGGTTCAGAAACGGATTTGTTCCGTACAGAAGTCCGGGCCCGGGACCTCTCGTGGGTGGAAGGCCGGCCGCAGGGGACGTTTGCAGCATTGGGAAAGATACGTTATGCTGCCAAAGAATCTCCTTGTACGGTGTATCCCGGCAAGGATACGATGCGCGTCGTATTTGATACGCCGCAGCGGGCTGTGACGGCCGGACAGGCACTGGTATTGTATGACCGGGAAACGGGAGAACGGGTTCTCGGCGGTGGTGTCATTATTTAATGCTAGAGGAGTAATGAACGTGGCAACTAAATATATCCGTAATTTTTCAATTATTGCACACATTGACCATGGCAAATCGACGCTGGCAGACCGGCTTCTGGAAATGACCGGTACCGTTTCCAAAAGAGAAATGGAAGACCAGCTCCTGGATACGATGGATCTGGAACGGGAACGGGGCATAACGATCAAAGCCCAGTCGGCCCGCCTGATTTATGATGCCAAAGACGGTCATCAGTATACGCTGAATCTGATTGATACGCCGGGGCATGTTGACTTTAATTATGAAGTATCCCGCAGCCTGGCTGCCTGTGACGGGGCACTCCTGATTGTCGATGCGACCCAGGGCGTAGAAGCACAGACGCTGGCCAACGTATACCTGGCTCTGGAACATGACCTGGAAATCATCCCGATCATCAATAAAATCGACCTTCCCAGTGCAGATCCCGAACGGGTGCGCAAAGAGATAGAAGATGTCATCGGCCTCGATGCCAGTGATGCTATTGAAGTCAGTGCCAAAACAGGGCTTGGTGTCGATAAGGTGCTCGAAGCCATCGTACAGCGGATCCCGGCACCAGAAGATGCACCGGATAAGCCGTTGCGGGCCCTGATTTTCGATTCACATTTTGATTCGTACAAAGGAGCCATTGCCAATATCCGCATCATGGAAGGTAGTCTCAAAACAGGGGACCGGATCCGCATGATGTCCAGCGGGATGGAATTTGAAGTGACAGAAACAGGCGTCTTTATTCCCCAGATGCACCCCGTCGCGTCTCTTGAATGCGGCAGTGTCGGCTATCTGGCGGCGAGCATGAAAAATGTCCGCGACTGCCGCGTCGGTGATACGGTCACGCTGGCGGACCGTCCGGCAGCAGAACCACTGCCGGGATACCGCAAGGCGACGCCTATGGTATATTGCGGGCTTTACCCTGTAGAAACCAATGATTATGATAATCTGCGGGATGCCCTGGAAAAACTGCATCTCAATGATGCGGCCCTGTTATTTGAACCGGAAACATCGACGGCTCTGGGATTCGGGTTCCGCTGCGGCTTCCTGGGACTTCTCCATATGGACGTCGTCAAGGAACGGCTGGAACGGGAGTATGGTCTGTCTCTGATTACGACGGCTCCGTCGGTTATTTATCATGTATATTGCACAGATGGCACGATGGTCGCCGTCGATAATCCGTCTCTTATGCCGGATATGACGAAAATTGATCATATCGAAGAACCCTTTGTCAAGACGACCATCATCATCCCGAAAGATATGGTAGGGACGGTCATGGAAATTTCCCAGAACCGGCGCGGTCAGTATCTGACCATGGATTATCTCGATGAAACCCGGGTTTCCGTCGTGTATAATCTGCCGTTGTGTGAAATACTGTATGATTATTTTGATACGTTGAAATCTTCGACGCGGGGATATGCTTCGCTGGATTATGAACTCAATGGCTATCAGACATCACCTATGGTGAAGATGGATATCCTGATCAACGGGGAAGTGGTCGATGCGCTGAGCGTCATTGTGCATAAAGAATTTGCAGCTCGTCGTGGCCGGGCTCTGGTAGAAAAACTCCGCAGTCTCATCCCGCGGCAACTTTTCCAGATTCCTATCCAGGCTGCTATCGGCAATAAAATCATTGCCCGGGAAAATGTAGCGGCTTTGCGCAAAGACGTACTGGCCAAATGTTATGGCGGTGATATTTCCCGTAAGCGCAAACTTCTGGAAAAACAGAAGGAAGGGAAGAAACGCATGAAGCAGGTTGGCAGTGTTGAAATCCCTCAGGAAGCCTTTATGGCCGTATTACAGGTAGATGAAAAATAATGACAGGTCTGTATATTCATATTCCGTTCTGCCGTCATAAGTGCCGATATTGCGATTTTCCCTCTTATGGCGGAGTAGAATCGTATATACCGGCTTATACGGAGGCCCTCTGCCGGGAAATCAGCACTTCTCCCCGGGAGGGCCTCGCTGTCGATACGATTTATTTTGGCGGCGGCACACCGTCGCTATTGACCATTCCTCAGATTGCATCCGTTCTGCAGGCGGTGACACAGCATTTTGTCGTCGATTCCCATGCGGAGATCACACTGGAAGGCAATCCGGACAGTCTGGACGGAGACTATCTGAAACAACTGCGCAGGCTGGGGATCAACCGGCTGAGCATGGGTATACAGAGTTTCCAGCCGCAGCTTCTGCACTCTCTGGGACGGATTCATTCACGCCGTCAGGCTGTAGAGGCAGTGGAATATGCAGCGCGGGCTGGTTTTGACAATCTGTCTGCCGATCTGATGTATGGCCTGCCCGGACAGACTCTGCAGATGGTATCCGATGATCTGGAGCAGCTTTTTCAGCTTCCCCTGTGTCATGCCTCCGTATACAGCCTGATTCTGGAACAGGGCACCTGCCTGCATCATGATGTGACAACCGGTGCAGTATCGTTGCCGCCGGATGAACAGGTAGATGCCATGGCGTCTTTAGTCCATCAGGCTTTTGATGAGCATGGTTTTGACCATTATGAGATTTCCAGCTATGCCCGTCCGGGACGGCGGTCCCGTCATAATGTCAAGTATTGGACTTATGTACCCTACCTGGGATTCGGCGTTTCGGCTCATTCATTTGATGGCAGTGTACGGGCAGCGCACATTGCCAATATTCCTCAGTATATCCGTGACGCCGGCAGACAATCTGTACTGGCGGAATCCGTCATTATTGATACAAAACGGGCACAGGAAGATTATTGTTTTCTCGCATTGCGTATGCGTGATGGCATCCTATATGATGACTTTGCCCGCCGTTTCGGCGTCTCGGTGGAATCAGAGTTTGGCAAAGTGGTGGAACGGCTGATGGCACAAGGGCTGCTGGAACAGACAGAGCGTGGCTGTCGTCTCACCAGCCTGGGACTGGCCTATGGAAATTATGTATTCAGCCAGTTTATCCGCTGATCCGGGGGAAGCGGCAGATATGGAAGGGAGTGTACCCATATGGTAGCAGATATTATCATCAATATAACGGCCAAACAAGTACAACAGACGTTTTCCTACGTCATTCCCGATGGTCTTCCCGTACGTACCGGATCCCGTGTTCTCGTCCCTTTCGGTCCGCGCCGGGAAGAAGGGATTGTACTGGCTGTACGGGAAGAACGGGATAGTGACCGTCAGTATCAGCTGAAGCCTGTCCTTTCTCTGTTATCATCACAGGCCGGGTTCCGGGACGAAATGATTCAGACCGCCTTGTGGATCAGCCAGTATTATCTTTGCGGGCTGGCAGATGCGCTGCGGCTTTTCATGATTGAAAAAAAGGGCATTACCCGGCGGGTTTATGTCCGCCCAGGCCCTGAACCGGCCGTGACAGAGGAAGAGAAGAGCATAGCAGCCTATGTGAAGGACCATAGTCCGGCAGAAAAAAAGCAGGTGTGCCGCCGGTTTGCTCCTGATTGTGTGGAGCAAATGATCCGGCAGAACCAGCTGGTCCAGGAGGATTATCTCCAGAATCAGATTGCCGATAAAACGGAAAAATGGCTGGCCTTCCAGTCCGACGATACGGCGGGTATCCTGAAACGGCGCCCCAGGCAGGCGGCTTTGCTGGAAGAACTGAAACGTGTCCGATCCGCTCCTTTCTCATACTGGATCCGCAAGGGGTATTCGCGGGATGTTCTGCTGCACCTGTGCCAGAGTGGATGTGCTGTGATGGAAGAAAAGCTGAGTCAGACCAAGGACCTGACACATCCGCTCAAAGGAGATGTTCCGTTTACGCTTACGGAAGAACAGCAGCGGGCTGTTGATGCGGTGCAGAACGACAGGGACGGATGCACCTATGTCCTTCACGGCGTCACGGGCAGTGGCAAGACGGAAGTGTATATGCAGCTGACAGAAGATGTACTCCAAAAAGGGGAACAGGTCCTGGTCCTCGTTCCGGAAATCGCCCTGACCGGGCAGATTGTACGCCGGTTTATCCGCCGCTTTGGCAATGATGTCGTTGTCATGCACAGCCAGTTGTCTAAAGGGGAACGGCGGAATAACTGGCTGCGTATGGCAAATGGGGAGAGCCATATCTGTATCGGCGCCCGTTCGGCCGTCTTTACGGCAGTCCGCTCCCTGGGACTGGTCATCGTCGATGAAGAACACGACAGCTCCTATAAACAGGAAGAGTCACCGCGGTATCATGCTGTCGAAGTGGCGCGCAGGCGGGCTGCGTATTATGGCTGCCCCGTCCTGCTGGGAAGCGCTACCCCGTCTATTGCCGATTATTACCGGACACAGACCGGTCAGTACGTACTCCTGGAATTGACGCAGCGCGTGCTCAACCGGCCGCTGCCGTCGGTGCAGGTCGTTGATATGCGGGAAGAACTGGCCCGCGGCAACCGGCGCGTCATATCAGATGCCATGACAGACCTCTTGCAGGAAACGCTGCAGCAGAAGCAGCAGGCGATTATCTTGTTGAATCGTCGTGGATTTTCTACGTTTGTCATGTGCCGTAAATGCGGCTACGTTGTCAAGTGTGACACCTGTGATGTCGCTATGGTCTACCATAAACAGCAGGACCGGCTGCGCTGTCATTACTGTGATGCGGAAAAGCCGGTTCCCCTGCGGTGTCCGGCCTGTGGTAGCAAATATATCAAATTTTTCGGAACGGGTACGGAAAAAGTAGAAGAACAGCTTCGGGAACAATTTCCCCATGCCCGGATTGTCCGCCTTGATCAGGATACAACGGCCCGTAAGAATAGTGGTGACCATATTATTGAAGCCTTCCGGCGTCATGAATATGATATTTTACTGGGAACCCAGATGGTCGCCAAGGGGCATGATTTTGCCGATGTCAGTGCCGTGGGGATACTGGCTGCGGACAGTCTGCTCAATCTGCCGGCCTACTGGGCGGGGGAACGGACATTCCAGCTGCTGACCCAGGCTGCCGGCCGTGCCGGGCGCGGCACGATTCCCGGACGGGTCGTCATGCAGACCTATGCGCCGGAACATTATGTCATTCAATGTGCACAGCGGCAGGACTATGCGGCCTTTTATGCACAGGAAATACAGTACCGGAAGGAACTGTTGTATCCGCCATTTCATCAGATATTGAAAATCGTCATTACTGATGAGAATGAAAAAGCCTTGTGGGATACGGGAAATACACTGTCCCTCCTGCTGCAGAACTGGCATAGTGAAAGTGGCAGTGACACGGCCGTCATCGGTCCCTTTGTCGATATCATCAAAAAAGTGCGGAATAAATACCGCATTGTTATTTTATTGAAAGGACCGGATCTGGCATCAGTGAAAGAGTTTATCCGCACGAAACGGGAATTCTGGCGTCCCGGTGTTATCCTCGATGTAGACAGCATGGGCTGAAAGACCTGTTCCTTTCAAAAGAAAGCTGTTATAATGAATATGAATAGTTTTTATGAGCAACAGAATTGTATTATTACTATGTATTGAGGTGGGTATTATGGCACTCTTAAAAATTGTCAAAGCAGGTGCGCCGATTTTAAAAGAAACGGCTGCTCCGGTCAAGACTATTACGAAAAATACAAAACGATTACTAAATGATATGGCAGAAACCATGTATGAAGCAGAAGGCGTCGGGCTGGCAGCTCCGCAGATTGGCAAATCTCTGCAGATGATTGTCCTCGATGACGGTAATGGCCTCATCGAACTGATCAACCCGGAATTATTGGAAGCATCAGAAGAATTGCAGGATGGTCCTGAAGGCTGTCTCAGCGTTCCCGGATATTACGGCGACGTAAAGCGGAGCCAGCGTATCAAGGTACGGGCCCTGAACCGTCATGGCAAAGTTATCGTATATGAACCAGAAGGATTTCTGGCCCGGATTTTCCAGCATGAAATGGATCATCTCGTGGGAACCCTGTTTATTGAAAAAGCAACGAACTTGCGGAAAGTAGAAGAATAATGGAACCATTACAAATCGTCTTTATGGGTACACCTGATTTTTCTGTCCCGTCGCTGAAAGCGATTCATGCTGCCGGTTTTACGATCAGGGCTGTTTACACGCAGCCGGACAAGCAGCGGGGACGGGGCAAAAAAGTATCGGCTTCTCCTGTCAAAGAATGTGCGGAAAAGCTGGGAATCCCTGTGTTTCAGCCACAAACTCTGAAAGACCCCGATGTCATTGCAGGGCTGGCTGACCTGAAACCTGATGTCATCGTCGTCATTGCGTATGGCAAAATTCTTCCAAAGGCAATCCTCGATATTCCCCGGTATGGATGCCTGAATGTACATGGCTCGCTCCTGCCGGCATACAGGGGGGCAGCTCCTATACAGTATGCCATCAAGGATGGGGTACGGACCAGCGGCGTCACTATTATGATGCTGGACGAAGGTATGGACACGGGGAAAATGCTGAAAAAGGCAGAAATCGTCCTCGATGCCAAGGAAACGACGGGCACGTTATTTGATAAACTGGCTATTGTCGGTGCTGAAACGCTGATTCCAGTACTGAAAGACCTGCCTGCCTATGAAGCGGCAGCACAGAGCCAGGACGAATCGAAAGCGACCTATACGGCAAAAATTACAAAAGAAATGACTCATATCGATTTTTCCCAGCCGGCTGTCGTCATTGAACGGCTTATACGCACACTGGACCCTCATCCGGGTGCCTATATCCTTCATGAAGGACACCGCCTGAAACTATGGGCAGCCGATGTCGTTCCAGGTACGGAAGCCGAACCGGGGACGATTATTGAAGTCACGAAAACCTATATTACCGTACAGACCGGCTGCGATGCCCTGCGTATTCGGGAAGTACAGCCGGAAAGCCGTAAACGTATGGCGACGGCACAATTCCTGCAGGGGTGCCATCTGACCGTTGGCAGCATGTTATAAGGAGAGATGTGCCATATGGCCAAAGAGATGAATTTCTTCCTCGGCTATGCCGCACTGGCCGCCGGTGTTACGGCTGTCTGTTTATGGCTGGTATGGGCTGTGATGAAACCGGGGCTGGCGTATTACATATCCGATATGGCACTGGCAGTGGATATCTTCTTTGGACTCCTCCTATGCGGAACGGGATTGTTGTTTCTGCTGCTTCTGATGCTTGGTTTCACGTCGTGGGAACAGCCTGTACGGATCCGGCAGATTCTCCTGCAGTACATTGGATTTCTTTATCCGGTGATGCGGAAGCTTGCCTGGACGGATACGCGGAAAGAGATGCTGGCCCGCTCTTATATACAATTTTTAAACGGACTGGTCCTGAAACAGAATCTGCGTATTCCTGCAGAACAGGTACTGATTCTGGCACCTCATTGCCTGCAATGGGATCAGTGTCCCCATAAAATAACGCGCTGTGTAGATAACTGCCGGCAGTGCGGTCATTGTACGATTGGCAGTCTGCTGGCTGTTTCCCGCAGTCTGGGCGCCCATCTGGCCGTTGCGTCCGGCGGGACCCAGGCCAGACAGCTCGTTGGCACATTGCGCCCCAGGGCCATTGTGGCTATTGCCTGTGAGCGGGATCTCATCAGCGGCATGGAAGACGTTCTTCCGCTTCCCGTCTTAGGCCTTTTAAATGAAAGACCCTATGGTCCATGTTTTAATACTCAAGTAGATGTACCGGTCCTGTGCCGGCTTTTAGAACGACTGACAGGAGAAGATTATGAACGTACGCGAAACAGCATTTCACAGTTTACTCACCATATGTAAAGATGATGGATATAGCAATATCGTCGTCTCCAGGACGATTCAGAAAGACCATATGACGGACAGGGACCGCCGTTTTTATACGGAACTGGTTTATGGAACCATCCGCTATCTGAATTATCTGGACTGGATCATTGAAAAGCTGAGTTCCCGTACCATCAAAAAGCTTGACCCTGTGTGTCTGGTCATTTTACGCATGGGATTATATCAGATATTTGGTATGTCCAAAATACCCGAATCGGCGGCTTGCAATGAAGCGGTCAAGATGGCACGGCGTTTTGGCAACCGCGGTATGGCTGGTTTTGTCAATGCCCTGTTACGGAATAGTATCCGCCGCCGCTTGGAATTCCAGATTCCCGGTCTTGCTGAAGATGCTCCGCTTCATCTGTCTCTGACGTATCATCAGCCCCTGTGGCTGGTCAAAAAATGGATTCATGAGTATGGTACAGATGACTCGGTACGTATTTGCCAGTACTTCGATTCTATTCCCGACCTGTGTCTGAGGACGAACACACAGCGTATCAGCCGTGATGAACTGTTGCAGCGGTTTTCCCAGCGGGGACTAGAGGCTGTGGCGGCCTCTTTTGCGCCGGAAGGAATTTATCTTAAGGATAATCCGGGCATTCAGGATTTGCAGGAAATCCATGACGGACTGGCCATGATACAGGATGAACCGTCCCAGCTCGTCGCCCATGCACTGGATCCGCAGCCTCATGAACTCATTTTTGACGTCTGCGCGGCCCCAGGAGGCAAGACGACCCATATAGCGGCCCTGGCCGGCCCGGATACTACCGTCTATGGCTGTGATATCTATGAACATAAACTGAAACTCATTGAAAGCAATGCCCGTACGTTGCACCTTGCCAATGTACGGACCTTGTTGCAGGATGCCTGTACCATCGGCGAAAAGTATAGAGGAAAGGCCGACCGGGTACTGGTAGACGCACCCTGCTCCGGTCTTGGTGTCCTTAGGCGCAAACTGGATCTGCGCTGGCGGAAACGGGCAGAGGACTTGCAGAAACTACCTGCACTGCAGAGCCGTATTCTGGAAAGCGCAGCTGCCTGCGTCCGGCCAGGTGGTGTTCTTGTCTATAGTACCTGCACGATGAATGATGGGGAAAACAGTCAGGTTGTCCAGAATTTCCTGCAGAATCATCAGGAATACAAGGCAGAAAACATCGGTACTCTCTGCGGACTCAATAAGTCCGGTCCATTCATCCAGCTCCTGCCGCAGGATGATGGGATGGATGGTTTCTTTATCGCACGTCTGAGAAAGGAAGAACATTGTGACTGATATTTTGAGCATGACAGAAAAGGAATTGCGTCATTTTCTGGAAACGAATGGCATGAAGCCGTTCCGGGCCAGTCAGATTTTTCATTACTTGTATAAGGATAATATCTGGCAATGGCAGGATATGCGCCTGCTTCCGCAAAAAGACAGAGAGTGTCTCCAGGAGAAAGCACCGCTCTATATTCCTGATGTCGTGTCCCGGCTGGATGCGCCTGATGGGACCGTCAAGTTGCTGTTGAGGCTTTTTGATGGCAACACCGTGGAAACTGTACTCATGCGCCATCCCTACGGCAATTCGATCTGTCTGTCATCCCAGGTAGGCTGTGCCGTAAATTGTGCTTTCTGTGCATCAGCTAAAAATGGTTTTGTCCGCAATCTGACAACGGGAGAAATGATATCCCAGCTCCTGGCATTCCGGAAATATGTGACGGCAGACCTCCATTCCATCGTGCTCATGGGAACTGGTGAACCGCTGCTGAATTATGATGCTGTCATCAAATTTATGCGGCTGATTCACGAAAAGGATACCTTTTATCTTGGATATCGCAATATGACTCTTTCTACGTCAGGTATTGTTCCCCGCATGTACGATCTGGCAGCGGAACAGATGCCCATTACGCTGGCTGTTTCCCTCCATGCGCCGACAGATGAACTGCGCAGGCAGATTATGCCTATTGCACAGCAGTATCCTCTGGAAAAGGTACTGGAAGCAGCAGACCATTATTTCCAGGAAACAGGGCGGAAGGTCACCTTTGAATATATCCTGATCAAAGATGTTAACTGTAATTCTGCCTGTGCCCGCGGTCTCATTGATTTACTGGGAGGCAAGAATGTATTAGTCAATGCCATCCCTATTAATGATAACTATGATGTAGGATTATACCGGCCCGGTCATAAAGCTATACAGGATTTTGTGGAAACACTGCAGCTCCATGGTCTGTCGGTCACACTGCGCCGGGAAATGGGCAGTAAAATCCAGGCTGCCTGCGGACAGTTGCGCATAAAGCATCTGAATCCGTAAGAAGCAATTGACAGCATTCTTCAGATATGCTATGTATTATAGGAGTATAGAGTATACGCACCGTCGAGAGGACGTGAGAATTTGGGAACATATGGTGAATCTAAAATAGGCCTGGTGCGCAAAGTCAATGAAGATTCATACTATATCAGTGCTGATCAGGATGTATTGGCCGTTGCCGATGGCATGGGCGGATACGTTGGTGGCGAAATAGCCAGCAAGACAGCTGTTAAAGCGATTGCCTATTATTTTGATAATTACACATTTACAGCTCCCGTACAATTGGAAAAAGCCGTTCAATATGCCAATTCCTGCATTCTCAGCAAGACGATGATTGATCCGTCGCTGAAGGGGATGGGAACGACTGTATCGTTAGTGACCTTATCGGGCGAACGGGCTTTCTGGGCACATGTCGGCGACAGCCGGATTTATCTGTATCATGATCATGAATTGCAGCAAATCTCGAAAGACCATACGATTGTACAGGTCCTGATGGAAAAAGGAAAAATCACAGAAGAAGAAGCCAAGGATCATCCGAAGCGGCATGTTCTTACCCGTGCCGTCGGCGTTGACCGCAATTTATTAGTAGACAGCGGAATTTTCCAGATACATCATGGTGACCGTTTGCTCCTTTGTTCTGACGGATTAACCTCTTTTGTCAGCCAGGAAGAATTATGTGAGGCACTGGGGAATACAGCACTCAGTGAACGGGAAATCATTAATACGTTATTTGACCGTGTGTATGAAAATGGTGCAAAAGATAATGTGACAGCTGTACTTAAAACCGTTGAGTGAACAGATACCTGCTATGAAAGTGGTGGAAATCAGAAATGATTGGTCATATCTTAGACAATCGATATAAGATATTGGAAAAAGTGGGTAGCGGCGGCATGGCCAGCGTGTACAAGGCACAGGATATCCTCCTGGACCGTATTGTCGCGGTCAAGGTCCTGCATAGCAAATATGCCAGTGATCACGATTTCGTCGTGCGCTTCCGTCAGGAAGCCCAGGCTGCGGCCAAATTGTCCCATCCCAATATTGTAAATATATATGACGTCGGTTACGACGAAAATGCGCATTATATCGTTATGGAATATGTGCGCGGCGAAACACTGAAGGAATATATTGAAAAACATGGACATCTGCCAATCAATACGTCTATCCAGATTACTTTTGATATTGGCGAAGCATTGGAACACGCCCATGCGAACGGGATTGTCCATTGTGATATCAAACCGCACAATATCCTGGTGACAGAAACCGGGCGGATCAAAGTGGCCGATTTTGGCATTGCCAGAGCCATTAATTCCAGTGCGACTAATAAAGGGGATAACTCTGTTCTTGGATCGGTTCATTATTTTTCACCGGAACAGGCCAGCGGTGGTAAAATCGATGAACGGACGGATATTTATTCCCTAGGCGTCGTCATGTATGAAATGATGACCGGCGTCGTCCCCTTTGAAGGAGATACGGCTATCAGTGTGGCCCTGCAGCATGTGCAGGACGATATCCCCCTGCCGAGCAAGTACAACCGCCGGATCCCGCAGCTGGTAGAACGATGCATACTGAAGGCCATGGCCAAGAATCCGGACGACCGGTTCCAGTCTGTTACAGAAATGATGTCGGAACTGCGCATGGCCCAGGGATTTGTCAATACTAATAAGGCCAAGGGCGCACCGCCGATTATCAAAAATAATTTTAATACGCAGAAACTGCAGCCGCTGAAAGAACGGCAGGAACCCAGAAAGAAGGGCATTATTGCCCGTTTTGTCGATTCAATCAGCAATCATTCCAAAAAATCTATTATTATCGGGATGATGCTGGTATTTGTAGCGACTTTTGCCTGGGCCTTTTTCTCCTTCGGTAACTTCTGGAGTACAGAAAATATCACCGTACCCGATGTGACGGGAAAACAGGTGGAAATCGCCAAGAGTATATTGAAGAAGAAAAATCTCGATGTGTCTGTCAAAGAAGTGGAAAGCTCCGATGTGCCAATTGGTGAAGTCATCAGTCAGACTCCGTCAGGTGGTGCTGTCGTCAAAGCACAGCGGACGATCCATCTGACAGTCAGCAAGGGCAATAAGGGAGAAGAAGTGCTGATCCCGGATCTGAAAGGGCTGACGATGGATGAGGCAGAAAAAATCCTGAAAGAAATAGGCCTTTCCATTGGTAAGGTCAAGTATGAAGCCAGTGATTCTGTCGAAAATGGACATATCATCAGTCAGAGCCCCAAATCGCCTAATAAAGTAGAAAAGGGTACGAAAATCAACCTCGTGGTCTGCCGCAAGAGCAGCGATGAAACGAAACAGACCAAGGCACTGCCGGATACATCGGGCATGAGCCTTGACGCGGCAATTAAAGCCCTGCAGGATGCAGGTTATAATGTCGGAAATATTTCCAATCTCGACAGCTCCAAAGACCAGAGCCAGGCGAAAGTTACGGGTCAGTCCCAGCAGGGCGATTCCGTCGATTTGTCTGTTGAATACCCGGCAGCAGCGCCGGCAGCCGATCCCAACGCCAATAATCAGGAACAGGCCGGTACGACTCATACGGGTATGGTCAATATCAGCGTTCCGTCTGGTGCTTCCAGCCAGCATGTCCAGATTGTCGTCAGCGATGATAATGGGTCCCGTGTCGTCTATGACCGGAATCAGTCTGGCGGGGACAGTATCAGCAAGAGCGTCAGTGGGACAGGCCGTACGAGAGTCAAAGTATATATCAATAATTCACTGGTTCAGGACCAGTACATTTAATACGCCCCAGGGCAGAGGAGGATTATGACAACAGGCCGGGTTATCAAGAATTACAATGGTTTTTATTACGTCGATACAGGAAAACAGGAGCTGGTGGAATGCCGGCGCAGAGGTAAATTGAAAGCAAAGATTCTCGTAGGGGACCAGTTATCCCTGACGATGGTGGATAACCACAAGGGCGTTATCGAGGCCGTCCTGCCACGGACGAATGCGCTCCGGCGCCCGGCGGTGGCCAATATCGACCAGATGTTCATCATCATGGCCGCCCAGTCACCGGACCCCAACCAGTTCCTGGTGGATAAAATGCTCATGACGTGTGAATACGCCGGCATCCATCCAAAGCTCTGCTTTAATAAGTGTGACCTGGACCGGGATACGGCAGAACAGTACCGGGCTTTTTATCAGGACTGCGGATATGACGTGTATCTCGTATCGGCCCGGACAGGGGAAGGGATAGATGCGCTTCTGCGGCTTCTGCCGCAGAAGATGACGGCCTTCGGCGGTCCGTCCGGCGTAGGAAAGTCCAGCCTGTTGTCGCGGATTCTGGGACGGGATTTGTCTGTCGGCCAGGTCAGTGAGAAAATCAAACGGGGCCGTCATACGACACGGCATTCAGAGATACTCCGCGTAGATGATCACACCTATGTGGTTGATACGCCGGGATTCAGCTCCCTGGAATTTGAAAACCTGGAACCGAGAGAACTGATACAATTGTTCCCTGACATGATGCCGTATACCGGTACCTGCCGGTTTAATTCGTGTCTTCATTATCATGAACCGGACTGCAGTGTCAAACAGGCTGTCACAGAAGGGGCGATAAAGGAAGAACGCTATATGACGTATTGCAAAATTTTGGAGTCTATTCTGGAAAGGAAACGATTTGCATGGTAACTATCTGTCCGTCTATTTTATCAGCCGATTTTGCCCGCCTGGCCGATGAAGTCAAAGACGTTGAAAAAGGCGGCGCTGATTATATTCACCTCGATCTGATGGATGGACATTTCGTGCCCAATCTGACCTTTGGTGTGCCCGTGATTGCCAGTCTGCGCAAGTATACGGCAGTTCCTTTTGATGCCCATCTCATGGTAGAACACCCGGAAACGTATATCGACGGGCTGAAGGCGGCTGGCGTCACCTATGTGACGGTCCATCAGGAAGCCTGTACTCATCTGGACCGGGTCATCCAGCAGATCCACGAAGCCGGTATGAAAGCAGGTGTCGCGCTCAACCCGGCAACCCCGGTCTCTTCCCTGGAATGTGTGGCCGGAATCGTCGATATGATCCTTATCATGAGTGTCAACCCCGGCTTTGGCGGTCAGACATTCATCCCTTATGCGCTGGATAAAATCCGTGCAGCCCGGTCTCTCCTGACGAAGTGCGGCAATACGACGGCTGTCATTGAAGTCGATGGCGGTGTCAATGGCAAGACCGTCCAGGCTGTGAAAGATGCGGGAGCGGATTTCCTCGTAGCCGGCAGTGCCGTCTTTGGCGCGGCGGACAGGACCGCAGCTATTGCAGCTCTGCGCTGAGGATATGCGGCGCTTGTATTTCTTTTTTTCTTATGGTAAAATACTTTTTGTATGAAAGAACTGAATAGAAATAGTCTTTGGGGCAAGGTGAGAAAGCAGGGCTTTCAATTCCTGACCGGCGGTAGAGTCCGCTAACTCCTTATCAGGAGCTGAACCGATGGGATTTCGGTACCGACAGTATAGTCTGGATGGGAAAAGACGGCACGGACGTGTGTGTTTAGTGTGCTCAAAAAGGCTATTGGTATGGGTATGTACCGATGGCCTTTTTTATTTCTTTGGCAGGAAAGGAAGGACAATCTTGGAACCGATAGAATATATGCAGGAAGCCCTGTCTCTGGCCAGACTGGCACTGGGATATACGTCACCCAATCCGGCTGTCGGGTGTGTCATCGTAAAAGATGGCCGGATCGTAGGACGGGGCTATCACCGCAAGGCCGGTACACCTCATGCAGAAGTATGGGCACTGCGGGAAGCGGGAGATCAGGCTGAAGGCGCGACGGTATACGTTACATTAGAACCGTGTGCCCATTATGGACGGACGCCACCCTGCGCCCGGACACTGGTAGAAAAGAAAGTGGGAAAGGTCGTCATGGCCATGCTTGATCCTAACCCCCTCGTAGCCGGGAAAGGGGCTGCTATTTTGCGGCAGGCCGGTATTCCCGTGGAAGTAGGCCTTCTTTCCCGCGAAGCAGCCCAGCTCAATGAAGTATTTATCAAGAATATGATGGTTGAAAAGCCATTTATTGCCGCTAAACTGGCTCAGAGTCTCGACGGCCGTATTGCGTCAAGAACTGGCAAATCCCAGTGGATTACTAATGAAGAAGCACGGAAGGAAGGTCATTATCTGCGCTCCATATATGATGGCATCCTCGTAGGCATCAATACGATTCTGACGGATAATCCCCTCCTGACCTGCCGGATAGAACGGAAAGAGCAGGATGCACCGCATCAGCCAGTACGCATTGTCCTGGATACCCATGGCCGCATACCGGAAACGGCACTGGTCATTACTGATAAGACGACTGACACGATAGTCGTTACGACGACTTTGTGCCATACAGATAAGATGCGCCGTCTGAAAGAACTAGGGGTCCGCGTTGTTCTGGCCCCGCTGACAGGGGACGGTCATATCGATCTGGTACAGGCACTGGATCTGTTATGGAACGAAGGCATACGCAGTATCCTCGTAGAAGGCGGCAGTACCGTGCAGGGCAGCTTTTTTGATCACAAGCTCGTCGATAAGATATATGCTTTCGTTGGCAATAAAGTAATCGGCGGTTCACAATCGTTGCCATCTGTTGGAGGAAAAGGCGTTGATGATCTGGCCGAATGTATGCCTCTTTCTTATGACAGTGTTAAAATGGTAGGCGATAATCTGCTGATTACCGCCTATAATACAGAAAGGGAGGGTGCCTATGTTCACTGGCATCATTGAGGAACTGGGGACAATCCGTGCTATGGACCGGCGTACGGACTCCATTGTCCTCACCATAGAAGCCCATACGGTGCTGGAAGGTACCCGCATTGGCGATAGTATTGCCGTCAACGGCGTCTGCCTGACGGTGACATCCCTGACTGATACATCGTTTACGGCAGATGTCATGCATGAAACGATGCGCCGGACGTCATTCTGCGAACTTCGTACAGGATCATCGGTCAATCTGGAACGGGCAATGCAGGTCGGCGGTCGTTTGGGCGGGCACATCGTCAGTGGTCATATTGACGGTACGGGTCATGTATCGCGTGTAGAAAATGACGGGATTGCCCGGGTCATCACCATTTCTATTCCCAGAGATATGGCCCCCTTTATCGTAGAAAAAGGCTCTATTACCATTGATGGAATCAGCCTGACCGTCGTCTCTGCCGGCAGCAGCCAGTTTTCCGTATCCATCATTCCCCATACGATGAGCCATACGACGTTGATGGATAAGCATCCCGGTGCCATCGTGAATCTGGAGACGGATATTGTCGGTAAATACATTCATCGCTTTATGGAAACAGGTCCTGCAGAAAGCCGGAAAGGCGTCACTATGGAAATGCTGTTGGAAAATGGATTTTAACATATCCCAAAGTTTACTATATTAATCATTAGGAGAGTGGTACGAATGGTACAAGTAAAAGAAGGTAAATTAATAGGTTCTGGTATTAAAGTAGGGATTGTCGTTGCCCGTTTCAATGAATTCATCTGCAGCCGTCTTCTCGGCGGCGCCTATGATGCGCTGAAACGTCACGGCGTGGCTGATGATGACATTACGACAGCCTGGGTTCCCGGTTCCTTTGAAATTCCCCTCATTGCCCAGAAGATGGCAGAATCGGGCAAATACGATGCCGTCATCTGCCTGGGAGCCGTCATCCGCGGGGCAACCAGCCATTATGACCTGGTATGCAACGAAGCAGCCAAAGGGATTGCCCAGGCAAGCCTCAAGACAGGCGTTCCTGTCCTGTTTGGCGTCATTACGACAGAAAATATCGAACAGGCCATCGAACGGGCTGGTACGAAGGCTGGTAATAAAGGATTTGACGTGGCAACCAGCGCCATTGAAATGGTCAACCTCATTAAAGAATTATAAGCACAGAAACGCTGCACGCCAGATGATGGTGTGCAGCGTTTTACGTAGCAGTTTTTCTATAGAGTGGTATCCCCGTTCAGTCCGTATCGTCTTCAATATCCGGCTCCGGACTGGTCGTAAAACCGATAACCCGGCGTGGTTCTTCCGGATTGCTGCGTTTGACTGCGACGAGCAGCAGGTTCAGCTGGGACAGGTGCTGGACCAGTTCGACGCGGGAACCGTCTTCCAGTTCTCCGTAAAACACGATCATATTCGGATCCCAATAGCCAACATCCTGGATAGAAAAGGTGATATTGCCGGCCGATACGAGGCGGCCGCCGGCCTGCAGATCGTCTGGCAGGTCTTCTTCAAATTTATTGATTAATGTGACTACCCGTTTGTACATATCCGAAGCCAGATAAGGAGTTTCCGGATCTTCCTCCTCATCGGTCGTCCCGGCGGGATTGACCAGGACCAGCTTGGCATCTTCGTCTTCCGCCTTTGCCGTATTCTTCAGGACCGGATCTGCTGCCACAGGTTCTGTAGCTGTTTTCGGTTTTTCTGTCATATAGAGTCCTCCTCTCTGCATTTTGTTTATATACCTTATTTCGACGACACACAGTCTGATTCCTGCTATAGGAGATGACTAGTATTTTCCGTACCGGAATAGTATAATATAAAGTACCTTATTACGGAGAAAGGATACATTATTTATGCACATAGAAGATAAAATTATACATTATACATCAGACGAACTGATTCGTGTTTCTGTGGCAGTGACGCGCACGATTACACAGAAAGCCCGGACCTGCCACAACTTGTCTCCTGTGGCGGCAGCAGCCCTGGGCCGGGCCATGACCGGGTCGGTCCTGCTCGCCGGAGATTATAAGAACCATGAAGGCGTATCGCTGAAATTTAACGGTGACGGCCCGCTGGGAGCCGTTCATGCCGACTGCTTCGATTCCCGTTATGTCAGAGGATACGTGGATCATCCGCAACTGGATATTCCACTCAAGCCGAATGGAAAACTCGACGTCAGCGGAGCCGTGGGACAGCATGGGCAGCTTTCAGTGACACGGTTTACACCGGAAAAAATGACCTATACCAGTCAGGCCGAACTCGTATCGGGAGAAATTGCCGAAGACCTGGCCTATTATCTCCTTACGTCAGAACAGGTCCCCTCGACAATCAGCCTGGGCGTGCTCGTAGCGCGGGATTATTCCATTGCTGCGTCGGGCGGATTCCTGGTGCAGGCTCTTCCCGGGGCAAAGGATGAAGATCTGGCACGGGTAGAAGCCAATATCACCTGTATAGGGCCGATTACGTCGTACCTCAGCAATCATCCCGACGGAGAAGAACTGGCCGGCATTATTCTGGGCGGCATGCATTATAAAGAATTATACCGGCAGCCTTTGTCGTGGCGCTGTACCTGCTCTCGGGACCGAATTAAAAATGTGCTCATGTCGTTGCGCCCGGCCGATAAAGAAGAATTGCTGAAGGATCCGCAGGTAGAGATGACCTGTCAGTACTGCGGTGCCAGATATGTCATCAGCCATGACGAGCTGGCGGCGATGTTCAAACAGAAAGAGACGTGATATTTTATGGGACATATTGCTATTATCGGGGGGACAGGCATTTGTGACCCGACGATGCTGGACCATGTAACGTCGGGGCAGATGGAAAATTATTATGGCACGATCCGCTATACGCGGGGGACGTACAAAGGGAAAGAAATCATCTTCCTGGCACGCCATGGCAAATACCATTCCATTCCTCCCCATCTCATCAATTACAGGGCCAATATCCTGGGGTTAAAGAAACTGGGCGTGACGGCCATTTTGTCAACGACTGCCGTAGGGGCCATCAACCGGGACTACGAGCCCGATGAATTTGTCCTTCCCGATCAGTTTATTGATTTTACCAGTCACTCCCGTCATGGTTCGTTTTTTGATGGCGGCAGCAATGGCGTCGTCCATGTCGATATGACCGAGCCGTACTGTCCGTCTCTGCGGGAGACGGTTGTACAGGCGGCCCGGGACCTGTCGTATGCGCTTCATCCGGCAGGCACCTATGTCTGTACGGAAGGTCCGCGGTTTGAAACGCCGGCTGAAATCAAGATGTTTGATAAATTAGGCGGCGATATCGTGGGCATGACAAATGTGCCGGAAGTGTGTCTGGCACGGGAAGCAGAAATGTGTTATGCGACTATTTCTATGGTCACTAATTATGCCGCCGGGATTTCCCCGGTTCCGCTGACCCACGCAGAAGTAGTCGAAAAAATGGTGCAGAATTCGAAACGCCTGCGCAAACTGGTCATGCATACTGTAGATTTGTACGATGACCGTGATTGTTCGTGCCGTCATACGTTGAAAGATTATGGAGGTTTTTCAGTCTGATGAAAACGTTAGCTTGGAAAAACCATACCCTGCAGCTTCTTGACCAGACACGGTTGCCGGGAGAAGAACGGTATCTTTGCTGTACCCGCTGGCAGGAAGTACGCGACGCCATCCGCGTCCTGGCTGTCCGGGGAGCTCCCGCTATAGGAGTAGCAGCTGCTTATGGGATGGTACTGGCTGCCCGGGACATCGCATCAGCCGGTCCGGATAAACGGCAGTTTGAAGTGCAGCTGGAAGAAGCCGGACGGGGACTGGACGGGGCAAGGCCGACAGCAGTCAATCTCCACTGGGCAGTACAGAAGCAGATGAACCTGGCCAGAAAGACATTATCCTCCCACACAGTGGCAGAAACGGCAGATGTACTGGAACAATCAGCTTGTGCCATTGAGCAGGATGATGCGGAAATGGACCGCCACATGGGACGATTCGGAGCAGCAGAACTGGGAAGGAGCCGGCATCCTCTGACCATCCTGACCCATTGCAATGCAGGAGCGCTGGCTACAGCCGGTATCGGAACAGCACTGGGCGTTATCCGGACTCTCCATGAAGAGGGACTCATCCACCGCGTCTATGCCGATGAAACGAGGCCGCTGCTCCAGGGGGCACGCCTCACGGTGACAGAACTTATGGAAGACCAGATCCCGGTGACACTCATTACCGATAATATGGCTGCCTGGGTCATGAAGACGAAAGGCATAAACGCTGTGATTGTCGGAGCGGACCGCATCGCTGCCAACGGTGATACGGCCAATAAAATCGGCACCTATGGCGTCGCGGTCCTGGCTCGTGCCCACGGCATCCCTTTTTATGTGGCAGCACCGGCTTCTACCTTTGATCTGACCCTGTCCGATGGGACGGCAATCCCGATAGAGGAACGAAATCGTGATGAAGTGCGCCGTCTGAGCGGAATCCTGACGACCCGGCCCGATGTAGACGTGTTCAATCCCGCCTTTGACGTAACGCCTCATGACTATATTACAGGCATTATTACAGAAAGAGGCGTCATCCATCATCCCGATGCCGCCAGTCTGACAGCATTTTTTAGAAAAGAGGGTTAATAATTATGGAATCTATTATTCGCGACATCTCACTTGCTAAAAGCGGTCATGAAAAAATCAGCTGGGTAGACCGGCACATGCCGGCATTAAATGCCATTGGCGACCAACTGAAGAAAGACCAGACCTTTAAAGGAAAGACCATCTGCGTCAGCGTCCATCTGGAAGCCAAGACGGCTTATCTGGCTGAAGTACTGCACCGGGCCGGAGCCAACGTCATCGTTACGGGCAGCAATCCTCTGTCCACACAGGATGATGTAGCGGCAGCTCTGGTAGAAGATGGTCTGACCGTTTATGCCTGGTATGGTGCGACGGATGAAGAATATTTTGGCTTCCTCAATAAGTCTCTGGACCATCATCCCGATATCATCATTGATGATGGCGGAGATCAGGTCCATCTCCTGCACACGACACGGGCTGATGCCATGGAAAACCTTCTGGGTGGCACGGAAGAAACGACGACCGGGGTTAACCGTCTCCATGGACTGGATAAAGCAGGGGCGTTGAAGTTCCCCATGATAGCGGCGAACGATTCGTACTGCAAATACCTCTTTGATAACCGCTATGGTACAGGTCAGTCTACGTGGGATGGCATCATGCGTACGACCAATCTGACCGTCGTGGGCAAGCGCGTCGTCGTCGCCGGCTATGGCTGGTGCGGCAAAGGTTGTGCCATGCGAGCCAAAGGCCTGGGAGCTCATGTCATAGTCACCGAAGTAGACCCTATCAAAGCGATTGAAGCCGTCTTTGACGGATTTGAAGTCATGCCTATGGCAGAAGCGGCTAAAGTAGGGGATATTTTTGTTACCCTGACGGGTGATAAAGATGTCATCCGTGGAGAACATATGAAGAACATGAAAGATGGCGTCGTCCTGGCCAATGCCGGTCATTTTGATGTCGAAATCAACAAACCGGAACTGGAAGCCCTGGCAGTACGCCATTTTGAAGCCCGCCACAATATCGAAGGATACGAACTTCCCAATGGACACGTTATCAATCTTCTGGCTGAAGGGCGCCTGGTCAATCTGGCTGCTGGCGATGGTCATCCTGCAGAAATCATGGATTTGTCCTTTGCCGTGCAGGCCCTGGCTGCCAAATACATTCTGGAACATCATGCCGAACTGGGAAATCACGTATACGTCCTGCCTCATGAAATCGACACGGAAATCGCCAAGATCAAATTAGCCTCTATGGGATATGCCATCGATACGTTGTCAGAAGAACAGCGCAAATACCTCAATCTGGACTAAGGGGGCCGTGACAGGGATGAAAAAGACGCTGATTAAAAATGTCGGTATATATCAAAACCATACGGTGACGGAACATCAGAATATTGAAATCACCGATGATAAAATCACGGGATTTCCCAAAGATAAGGACGTATTATTCTGTGCCTATGATGAAGTGCTCGACGGTCACAACATGCTGGCTCTGCCCGGGTTTGTCAATGCCCACAATCATATTGCCATGACGGTATTCCGCAGTTATGCCGACGATATGGATCTTATGGACTGGCTGCAGAATAAAATATGGCCTGCCGAAGATCACCTCGACGGCGATGTCGTCTATGCCCAGACCATGCTGGGAATTGCAGAAATGATCCGTTGTGGCACGACGAGTTTTGCCGATATGTATTTCTTTATGGACGATACGGCCCGGGCCGTAGAAGAATCGGGTATCCGGGCATGCTTGTCCCGGGGTATGACGGGCATCACGCCCAGCGCAGAAACGGCACTTAAAGAAAGTAAACGGTTATTCCTGGACTGGCACAAGAAAGGGGATGGCCGCATTACGGTCATGCTCGGGCCTCATGCCCCTTATACCAACACGCCGGAATATCTGCACCGGGTAGTCAATCTGGCTCATGAACTGGGTGCGGAAATACATACCCATCTTTCGGAAACGAAAGGGGAAGTGGAAAATATCAAAAAACAGTATGGCAAATCGCCCATTGCCTGGTTCGATGAACTGGGATTGTTTGATACGGGATGCCTGGCTGCCCATTGCGTCTGGGTTGACGATGATGATCTGGATATCATGGCCAGAAAACATGTACGCGTGGCCCATAATCCGGGAAGCAATCTGAAACTGGCCAGCGGCTTTGCCCCTATTCACAAGATGCTGGATAAAGGCATTGTCGTCGGTCTCGGGACAGATGGTGCATCGAGCAACAACAATCTGGATATTATGGAAGAAATGCGACTGGCTGTGCTGGTCCATAAAGCTAATACGCTGGACCCGCTGGTCATTCCCGCGGAAACGGCGGTCAATATGCTGACCGAAGGCGGCGCCAGAGCACTGGGATATAGTGACATAGGACGGCTGGAAACGGGGTATAAAGCCGATATCACCCTCATAGACCGCAGCGGCCTTCACTGGTATCCTCATCATGATACGCTGTCCCTTCTGGCCTATGCTGCCAATAGCATGGATGTCGATACGGTCCTGGTCAACGGTAATATCTTGTTGCGCCATAAAGAATTTACGACTCTCGATATTGAAAAAATCAAATCCGAAGCGGAACGGACAAAAAATAAATTATTTGCTTCGTTATAACATATTATCGGAGACAGAGGCAGGTAAGCGGCCCGGAAAATTCCTGGCCGCTTTTTTCTGTATGACACTGGTTCATAGACAGGGTTTGTGATAAAATATATGGATGACTGTAGCAATGAAATATAACACATACCCATAGGGTGTGCAGCGAAAGGAAATGACATGGGGTCGATGTTTTCACCATTAACGAAAAATATTGGGATAGATTTGGGAACCTGTACGACACAGGTATTCGTAGAAGGACGGGGCATTGTCATGTCGGAGCCGTCCATTTTGGCGACAGACGAACGCAACCGCAAAACGATTGCCGTCGGTCATGCAGCAGAACAGCTGCTTGCCAAGTCGCCGGAGACGGTCAAAATCCACAGGCCCCTTTTAAACGGCGTCATCGCCGATTATAATGTAACGCGTACGATGCTGGGATATCTCCTGAGCAAATGTGTCCGCAGTGTACAGCGGCTTCGTATTATGGTCGGCGTACCGGCAGCTGCTTCCAACGTCGAAAAAAGGGCTGTCATGGAAGCTATTTTCCAGGCCGGGGCCAAAGAAGCCTATCTGATTGAAACGGCCGCTGCCGCAGCTATCGGTGCCGGACTGCCTGTCTATGATCCTGTAGGGAATATGGTCATCGACATCGGCGGTGGTACGACTAATATTGCCATCATTTCATTAGGGGGCATTGTCATTTCCCGTTCTATCCATCTGGGAAGTCTCGATTTTGATGATGCCATTAAAGAGTATATCCGCCAGCAATATGCCATTGTCACAGAAGATACGACACTGGAAGAAATGAAAATACATAATGGATCAGCTGTACTGCCGCTGGAAGACCGGGGATATTATTTCACGGGCCGTGGCATCGACGATGGCCTGCAGCAGGAAGTGGGCGTCAAATCCAGCGAAATCTACCGGGTCATCGGTAAGCCGCTGGTCAAGATTCTGGACCTGGCCCAGGATGTCCTGAGAGAAACACCTCCGGAACTGTCGGCAGATATCATGGAACACGGTATTGTCCTGACCGGGGGAGGTTCTATGCTTCATGGCATGGACCAGCTCTTTTCCCAGGAACTGGGCGTGCCTGTCGTAGTGGCTGCAGAACCGGAACTGGCCGTTGCCCGCGGGACAGGCAAGGCTCTCCATGACAGAGAAAAATTAGGTGCCCTCATCGAAGGGGCAGAACGTATTTACAGAAGGAGATTTTAACATTGTATTCGTTCGGTAAAAAGAGTATCCTTGTCGTACTCGTATTATTCATTATTATAGCTGTTGTCGGCTGGGCCTGGCGCCAGCGGGATTCCCTGCCTTTTATCACAAAACCGCTGCAGATCGTGGCAGCACCGTTTGAATATGGTGCCAGCCGTATTATGGACACATTGTCTTCCACATTCCATATCGTAGATATCAGCCTGAAAAACCGCATTGAATGGGAATCTCTGGAAAAAGAAAATGCTGAATTGAAAGAACGCAGCGTCGATTATGATGAAATCCTGGCTGAAAATAAACGGTACCGCGAACTTCTCGATTTTAAAGCTGCCCATCGTCAGTTCAATGTGCGGGCCGGCTCTGTTATTTCGCGGGATTATGGCACGTGGAGCAATACCATGGTCATCGATATTGGCAGCGAAGATGGCATCGAAGAAAATATGGCTGTCGTGACTCCGGCCGGTGTCGTAGGATTTATCAGCGATGTATACCCTCATTCTTCACGGGTCCAGCTCCTGACCGATCCCCGGACGAGTATCGGGGCTATCGTACAGCGTCCTGAATCGCGCGTATCTTCCGTCGTCCGTGGAAATGGTAATGTCCCGACAGAACCGCAGTTTGTCAATATTGCCAAGGATGCCGATATTCTGGAAGGCGATACGCTGGTAACATCGGGATTTGGATCCATTTATCCGAAGGGATTGTACATCGGAACCATCGTGTCTATCCACCAGGACGACAATGATTTCGTCAAGTATGCCGTCATCCGTCCCGGCGTCGATTTTTCGAAACTGGAAGAAGTGTTTGTCATCACTCATTCGACGGATACGACGTCGTATGAAAAACCGGATGTTTCACCGAAGCTCGTGCCACAGACCCAGCGTGACAAAGTAGAAGGCGTCAAAGGAGCTGCTGCATTATGAGAAAGTTAGCCTGCCTGGTTACGGCTTTTGTCGTATTCATACTGCAGGGATCGGTGCTTCCTTTTCTTTTTAGCGGCGTGACCCAGCCGAATCTGATTTTTCTGTTCGTCGCTCTCATGTCGCTCCACCATGGGAAAAAGGTAGCTATTTATACGGCACTCCTGGGCGGTTTTGCCCAGGATGTCGTCCTTGGCAATTTCTTTGGCATCCACCTGCTGCCGTATCTGATCATTGCCTGCATTGCCAGTTATATCGGCCAGTACATTGAAGAAGAACAATGGCTGCTGACGCTGCTCATCGTGCTGGCTGCAACCTTCCTGGACCTGGTCCTGACCTGCCTTGTCCTGTTCGTTTCCGGGCAGTACATCAATATCATCGCCTATCTTGTTGAATTCAGTGTGCCCATGCTTATCTATCACGGGATTCTGGCGCTGCCGGTTGACCATCTGGTGTGGAAACTGCGCCGTAAGGAAATGTATTATAATTTTGCCGATTTCCGCTGACAGGCCTGAAGCACAAGGAGTGTAATACATGCTAGAAGCTTTAATGAAAAAAAAGAACCAGGACGGACGGTTCCGCTATCTGTACTGGATTGTCATTTTTATCTTTGCTGCCCTGATTTGCCGCCTGGTCTATCTGCAGCTGTTTGAAGGCAGCTATTACCACGGGCTGGCAGAAGGAAACCGCCTGCGTGCTATTCCCATAGCGGCTATGCGTGGCGTCATGTACGACCGCAATGGCCAGATTCTCGTCGGTTCCCGTCCCAGCTTTATGGTTACTTATGTCCCGACGAAAAAGGGCATATCCGATGCCGAACTGGATTCCCTGGCAAAACTGCTCAATGTACCGAAAGAGAAGCTGCAGGAAAAAATCGACAAGGGAAAAAATTCCTTTGAACCGACCATCCTGGCCCAGGATCTGACCCAGGATATCGTCACACGGGTAGAAGAACGGCGCAATGACCTGCCCGGTGTATCTGTCGATGTCCAGCCAATCCGCTATTACCCGTATAATTCTATGGCTGCACAGGTATTCGGCTATGTCGGGCAGATCGACGAAGAAGATATGAAACGACTGCAGGGGCAGGAAGGTGTTTCCAGTATCACCCAGATTGGCCGGGCTGGGCTGGAAGCCTATTATGATGATCTGCTGCGCGGTAAAGACGGTGGCCGTCAGGTTGAAGTCGATGCCAGCGGTACTCCCGTCAAGGAAATGGAACGCAAAAACCCCGTACCGGGACATAATTTCCATCTGACTATCGATCTCAATCTGCAGAAAGCGACAGAAGATGCCCTGGACCGCCAGATTGCCAACGGCATCGGTACCCATGGGATTGCTGCCGTGGCTATTGATCCCAACACAGGGGCTGTCCTGGCAATGGCCAGCCGGCCTTCGTATAACCCGAACTGGTTCACCCGGGGGATTACCGAAAAAGAATGGGCTCAGATCAACAATAATCCCGCCCATCCCATGGAAAACCGCGTTATTGCCGGCGAATATCCTCCCGGATCAACATTTAAACTGATTACTGGCACGGCAGCTCTGGAATTGAAGAAGGTCACGCCTGACGAAATGATTTTCGATAGCGGCCGTCACTGGCTGGTCGATATGCGCAATGCCGGCGGCGAAGCACTGGGCTGGCTGAATTTTACAGAAGCACTGGCCAAATCGGATAACGTGTATTTCTACGAACTGGGACGTCGTGTCGGTATCGATAAACTGGCTGAATATGCCCGCATGTTCGGTATGGGCAAAAAGACGGGCATCGCTCTGCGCGGTGAAGCGACCGGGCTGGTTGCCAGTGAAGAGTATAAAAAGAAGAATTTTAATCAGGACTGGTACCTGGGCGATACGTTCAACTCGGCTATCGGACAGGGGTTCCAGCTGGTCACGCCGCTGCAGGCAGCCATGATTGTCAGCGAAGTTGCCAACGGCGGCATCCAGTATAAGCCATTCCTGGTCAGCCGTATTGATAATCTCGATGGTACACCGTATAAGATTTTTGCTCCCGAACAGGTAGGGACTCTGCCTGTTTCCAAGTCCACACTGGATCTGGTCCGGGAAGGGATGCGTAACGTTGCCGAAGAATCTGGTACAGCCGGTTCGCTCTTTGCCGGATTCCCCATCCAGGTAGCCGGCAAGACCGGGACGGCAGAAAACTTTGGCGGCGCTGATCATGCCTGGTTCGTGGCCTATGCTCCCTTTGATCATCCCCGCATTGTCATCGCTGTCCTGACGGAACAAGGTGGTTTTGGTGCCCTGGCTTCCGGCCCGGTTGCCAAGAGCATGCTGGAAGAATTCTTCCAGGTCGGGGCGTATGCTGATGGCAAAAGCCCGGCTCATGATGCAAAAGATAAAAAGAATTGATAGAGAAAGGAGATTTCTTCCCATGTCTCATATTATAGCTGTCGCCTCAGGAAAAGGCGGCGTTGGCAAGACTCTGGTCACAGCTGCGCTGGCTGTCGCATTAGCAAAAAAAGGATATTCCGTCCTGGCAGCCGACGCGGACATGGGGCTGCGTGATCTCGATCTGCTGTTTGGCGTACAGGATGAGGTCTTGTATGATGCCGTCGATGTCATGAAGCAGCGCTGTACAGCCGGAGAAGCGATAATACCGGTCATGCCGCAGCTTGACTTTCTGGCGGCTAGTCAGAAACATACATGGGAAAAAGTGGATGCTCCGACCTTTCAGTATACACTGGAGTCTCTGGCTCCGGACTATGACTATATCCTCATCGATTGTCCGCCCGGACGGGGGAGAGCGTATAAGGATGCCGTAGCCATTGCCGATGAAATCCTCTTTGTCGTCGAACCGTCCTGGTCTTCCATCCGTGACGCATCGCGGGTCATGCAGTTCTGCAATAAGCATAAACAGTTCCATTATGCGGCACTACTCAATAATTTTTATGATAGTGCCGACGGTTTTGTACCGGTGAAGGAAGCCCTGGAATCGCTGCCGGCAGAGCATGTGGCCGGCGTGCTTCCCCATGATAGTACAGTAAACCGTCTGGCCCAGGAAGGGGATATCGTCCATCTGGATGAAAAAATTCCTTTTTATCAGGCAATGGAACAGACCGTCGCGTATCTTACCGGGCACGTGCCTGTTTCTATCCCGGACCTTGTGAAATTCCTGCCTCTGGAGGAACAGCCGGCCCACGTTTCGAAAGGAACCGAAGAGGAACGGACGTGCGAAACAAATGCTGCTGCAGACGAAGCGATTCCAGCTGGCGCCATGGAAGAACTGGTAAAAGCGGCAGCTCACGTGATTCCCGGTTCTATGGAAACTACGGATGAACCGGAGGCCATCGTACAGGAACAGGCAGACGCAATGGCTGAAAACGTTGGCTCTTCTACAGAACCGGGCAGAGACAGTCTGTCTGTTCCTGCCGTAATGCGTGTATCTTTGAAGCAGCGGCGCAGCCAGTCCCGCATGTGGCGTCAGTACCGCCGATAGGAGTCAGTAAGAATGTTTAAAAGAGAATGGAAAAATTTAGATAAAGTCATGTTGTTTTCGACGATTCTGATTGTCTGCTGCAGTCTTTGCATCATTGGCAGTGCGACTCACATCAACAAAGGGGTCATCAACTACGATTTCGTAGCCAAGCAGGGCGGGGCCTTCGTGCTGAATCTCCTGATTGTCCTGTTTTTCAGCCGCTTCGATTATACAAGGCTGAAGCACTTTGCCAAGCCTCTCTATGTGATGAATCTGCTCATCCTGCTGGCGGTCATGTTCGTCGGTACGTCCGCTCTGGGGGCGCAGCGCTGGATCCAGGTCGGCCCGATTACGATCCAGCCGTCGGAATTTTCCAAGCTGATCATGATTATCTGCACGGCGGCCCTCTTATCTGATAAAGTAGACAAGCTGAATTCGTTTAAGAGCCTGCTACCTATCGGTCTGTTCGTAGGGATTCCCTTCCTGCTCGTACTGAAACAGCCGGACCTGGGGACCAGTCTCGTATTTCTGGCAATAACCTTTGGCATGCTCTTTGTAGCCAATATCAAGCTGTCCCTGCTGCGCAATATCTTTGCAGCTGGTGTTGTCCTGGCGCCTATTGGATGGCATTTCATGAAAGACTATCAGAAGTCCCGTATTCTCGTGTTCCTCGACCCGAACGCCGATCCTTTCGGTGCCGGGTACCATATCATCCAGTCCAAAATCGCCATCGGTTCCGGTGAACTTTTTGGCAAGGGCCTCTTCCAGGGGACCCAGAGCCAGCTGAATTTCCTGCCGGAAAATCATACGGACTTTATTTTCTCGGTCATCGGGGAAGAGCTGGGCTTTATGGGCTGTATCGTCATTTTATTCTTGTATTTTCTGCTCATCTACCGGGGCCTTGTCACGGCTAAAGAATGTAAGGATCCTTTTGGCATGCTCCTGGCAACGGGCATCGTTTCCATGTGGGCGTTCCAGGTTCTGGTAAATGTCGGCATGACCTGCGGTATCATGCCGGTTACGGGGATTCCGCTGCCCTTTATGAGTTATGGTGTCAGTGCCCTGACGACGAATATGCTGGCTATGGGCCTGTTGATGAGTATTTACATGCGGCAGCAGACGATGATTTTCTGATGCTGGTCTGCAACCTGATAGGAGGTTTCTCTTTGTCACGAACTGTTGTAATCGATCCTGTCCTGCTGAGCAAAGTCAGTAAGCCCGCCCGCTACGTGGGGGGAGAATGGAACAGTGTCGTAAAAAATCATGAAGATGTCAAACTGACCGTTGCCTATTGTTTCCCCGACGTATATGAAGTGGCCATGAGCCATCTGGGCCTGCGCATTCTCTATGCGCTGCTTAATGAACGGAAGGACGTGGCAGCGGAACGGGTCTATGCGCCCTGGCCGGATATGGAAGAGCTCATGCGTAGTAAAGGATATCCGCTCTTTTCTCTGGAAACGAAGACGCCGGTCATCGATTTTGACTTTGTCGGATTTACGCTGCAGTATGAAATGAGTTTTACCAATATCGTGAATATGCTCGACCTGGCAGGAATTCCTTTATTTTCCCGGGACCGGGGAGAAGATATGCCTCTCGTCGTAGCCGGTGGCCCCTGCGCCTATAATGCAGAACCGCTGGCCGACTATATTGACCTGTTCTGCCTGGGCGAATCGGAAGAATCGGTACAGCTCCTGGCAGACACGATCATTGCCTGGAAGGAAGCAGGGAAACCGGGCGGTAAGAAAGGGCTGTTGAAACAACTGGCCGGCCAGCAGGGAAATTACGTTCCTGCCTTTTATGGACCCCGGTATGATGAAGATGGGCAGTATCAGGGCCTCACGATCCTCGAAGAAGGCGCTCCGGCCCAGATTGAAAAGTGTGTCGTATCGGACGTGGAGCACGTATATTTTCCGACGAAGCCTATCGTACCCAATATCGACATCGTTCATAACCGGGCTGTACTGGAATTGTTCCGCGGCTGCAGCCGGGGATGCCGGTTCTGTCAGGCCGGGATGCTCTATCGACCGGTGCGGGAAAAATCGCCGCAGCGGCTGGTGCAACTGGCTAAGGATATCATAAAAAATTCCGGCTACAACGAAATATCTCTCATGAGCCTGAGTTCCGCTGACTACTCCTGTCTTCCCGAATTGGTCGATCAGCTGCTCGATGCCTTTAAAGACCAGAAGGTCAGCGTCAGTCTGCCGTCTCTGCGCATTGACAGTTTTTCCATCGATATTGCCAAAAAAGTACAGCAGGTCCGCAAAAGTGGTCTGACACTGGCACCGGAAGCGGGCACGCAGCGGCTGCGCGACGTCATCAATAAAGGTGTCACGGAAGAAAATCTCATGCAGGCCTGTGAAAATGCCTTCAAAAATGGATGGTCTACTGTCAAATTGTATTTCATGATGGGCCTTCCTACGGAGACCGATGAAGATCTGGCCGGTATTGCCGACCTGGCCTACAAAGTATTGAATCTGTACCGCCAGATTACTCACAAAAATAACGGAAAAGTGACGGTTTCCGTGTCTAGTTTTGTTCCCAAGTCTCATACGGCATTCCAGTGGTTCGGCCAGCTGCCCATCGAGGAAATCCAGCGCAAACAGCAGTATATCAAGAGTCTGATCAGGGACAAGCATATATCGTATCACTACCATGATGCCAAAACGGGCCGCATGGAAGCAGCTTTTGCCCGGGGAGACCGCCGTATGGGCCGGGTGCTGTATGAAGCGTGGAAACTGGGTTGTAAATTTGATGGCTGGACAGAACTCTTCGATTACGAAAAGTGGATGCAGGCCTTCCGGAATGCTGGCGTCAATCCCGATTATTATGCTGCCCGTACGCGGTCTACGGAAGAAGTGCTCCCGTGGGACCATCTTTCCAACGGGGCGTCCAAGGCCTTCCTCAAGAGAGAGTGGCAGAAAGCACTGGATGGCAGCCTGACCCACGACTGCCGTCATCTGAGCTGTACCGGCTGTGGCGTCTGTCCTTCGCTGGGCGTTCATGTCAAAGACTATAAGAAAGGAGACAGCCATGGAAAGATTACGTTTAGCTGTTAAAAAAGAGGGAGCGCTGCAATTCCTTTCCCATCTGGATTTTGCCCGTTGTGTCCGGTATGTTATTATCCGTGCCAGACTGCCCATTTTGTATTCCGAAGGGTTCAATCCCCATATGAAGCTGAGTTTTGCTTCAGCCCTCGGCGTCGGTGTCGGTGCTGACGTGGAATATCTCGACATGGAACTGGCAGAGCTGGTACCTGTCGCAGACGTGATAGAACGGATGAACGCTGTATCGCCTGATGGCTTTTCTGTCCAGGATGGTAAATATGTCGATGCTAAAGCTCCCAAACTCATGGCCGTCGCAAACTACGCCGTGTATGACATCAAAGGCCCTGTTACCCGGCCTATAAGCCAGGACGAACTGGACGGCATCCTGAAGGCATTCAATGAAAAGCCCGATGTGGCCTATGAAAAGGTATCGGTCAAAAAGGGCCATAAAGTACGTCTCATCGCCGTAAAAAATCATGTCATCGAACCCGTGTCCGGTATAGTAGAAAAAGATACGGTATGTCTTCACGCAGGGATTCTGGAAACGGAGGACGGGGCCATCAAACCGCAGCAGGTGTGGGACGTCCTCAGGACACAGTTCGGGCTCCCTGTGCAGGCAGATCTCGTGCTGGCCTGGCGGCGGGGCATTTATGTCCGCCGCGATGGGATGAATTATTCGCTGTTTGACGGCGTATAGGAACTACGGAAGGCAGCGTCGCTATAAAGGCAGGTGAAGACCTATGAAGACAATTATTGGCAATATCATGCCCGAAGAAACGCGGATAGCTATCCTGGATGAGGGGATACTGCGTGATTTTTCTGTAGAACGGAATGACGAGAATCATATTGTCAATCATATATACAAGGGGACCATACAAAATATTCTGCCGGCCATGCAGGCTGCCTTTGTCAATATAGGACGCAGAAAGAATGCCTTTTTGTTCCTTGGCGATCTCTTTCCCCGGGCAGCGACGAAGGAACAAATCCAACAGACCCGCATTTCTATCGGCCAGAGCGTACTCGTCCAGGTCGTAAAGGAAGAACAGGGGAGCAAAGGCCCTAAAGTAACGGCCAATATCAGTCTGCCCGGCCGGTATGCCGTGCTGATGCCGACAGTAGATTATATAGGCGTTTCCAAGAAAATCCGGGATGAACAGGAACGGGACCGTCTGCGTGCCATCGCAAGCCGGCTGAAACCGGAGGGCATGGGAATCATTATCCGGACCGTTGCCAATGGTATAGCAGAAGCAGAGCTTATAGCGGATATTACCTATCTGCTCCATACGTGGCAGAGTGTACTGCGTCGGTATGAACTGGCCCGTAAACCCAAATTGCTGTATCGGGAAGCAGACCTGGTCATGCGGACTATCCGTGATTATTGTACAGACGATGTCAAAAAAATCGTCGTCGATGATAAAGAAACGTATGAGCGGATTTGTCAGGTCCTGCCGGATGACAGCTGGAGACAACGGGTCAGCCTGTATCAGGGTGATGAACCTGTATTTGAATTATATCATCTGGAAGAGCAGCTGCGCAGTCTGGTAGCGCGGGAAGTCCCCCTTCCATCGGGAGGCAACCTCATATTCGACCGGACCGAGGCATTGACCGTCATCGACGTTAATAGCAGCCGGTATACGGGCAGCAGCACTCTTCAGGATACGATTTTCCACGTCAATAAAGAGGCGGCTGTAGAAATTGCCCGCCAGCTGCGCCTCCGCGACATTGGTGGCATCATCATTATTGATTTCATCGATATGGCCCAGCCGAACCGGCGGAAGGAAATCCTGGACATACTGGAGAAGGAAACGGCCCAGGACTGCACCAAGACCCATGTTATGGGTATGACGGCCCTGAATCTGGTAGAAATTACCCGTAAGAAATCGCGGCAGGGACTGCATCAGGTCCAGTTCAGTCCCTGTAATGTCTGTGGCGGTTCGGGATATCTCTATTCTCCTGAAACGGTGGCTATCCAGATCATCCGCCGACTGCGCCATATGGTGCAGGTACGCCACGTGAAAGGAGATCTTCTGATTTGTGCCCATCAGGACGTAGTCGATTTCCTCAAGGAACGCAAGCGGCGGGAACGGCTGGAACGGGAATTATCGCGGACTCTTCACTTTGAAGTATCGGACCATCCGAACCGGGAAGTTTTTTCTATCTTGTCGTGGCATCCATAAAAGGAGGCGTCTCATATGAATCAAATGGTAAAGGCAGTGATGAGCTGCCTTTTTTTTGCAGGTATGTGTTCCAGCGTGCTGGCAGCGGATGTCCAAAGCGGGTATCTGCAGTCCAAAGTCCGGTATGAAGCGGCCATGGCATCGCTGGCATCATATGACGACAAACCGGGCAGACTGGCCCGGCAGGAATACAGGGAAGAAGGCTGGCAGATCGAAAACCTTACGGGAATCAGCAAGTCTTCACAGGCCGAATTTATCCTGTTGCACAAACAAGCTGTCGAAGAACATCCGGCCCGCTACATCCTGGCTATTTCGGGAACGGTGGATAAAAAAGATATTAAGAGCGACCTGAGGACCCGGTCCGTCCCTTTCCACCAGGAGGATAGAAAGGAACCGGGACGGGAAGTGCCTTCTGTACACAAAGGGTTCGATGACTATGCCCGGACGATCCTCAATACGAGAATGGGGAAGGGAACCGTTGCAGATACAATGTCTTCCATCATTTCCAACAGGGAAGCAGATTTGCTTGTGACGGGTCACAGTCTGGGCGGCGCGGCGGCATCACTTATCGGTGCCCGCATGGCAGACCAGGGATTTTCTCCTGGGGATATACGGATTGTCACCTTTGGTGCGCCCGCCGTGGGAAACCAGGCCTTCGCCGATGCCTATGGACAGGCTATGAATCTGGAACGGGTCGTCATCGAAGGAGATCCGGTCCAGCATGTCCTGCAGACGTTTCGTATGCCGTACAATCAATTTGGAACGAAAATTGTCTGGAAGGACAGTCCCAATTCGTATCATTTTCGTCACCACATGATTGTCTATGCCGATGCGGCACTGCGCCAGTACTATGATAACTTGTGGGCCTATGAGCAAAAGACCGGACAGACCGTCTTTAGAGAACGTCATCCTGTGGTACATTCCGATATATATGTAGCACCTCCTGTATTCCGTCTCGATGAGGACCTCAGCGATGATACGCCGTATATGCGGGCTGTCATTCATCACACGTTGTATCGTTCCATCGATGGGGCAGCTTTTTCGCCGTCCTATGAGGAAACTATGGCTGAATCGTGTCAGGCTGCTGCGCGTCTCCATAAGCCGTATATCATGCAGGAGTATATTACCGGGCAGAAACTGAAAGAAGAGGAGCATGTCTATCGCATCAGCGTAGCCAGACACATATATGATCAGCAGGGCCGGTTCCTGTCGGCAGAGGAGTATACGACCGATACAAGCCTGTTTACGCCCATCCTGGCAGTGCTATATTGTCAGAAACAGATAAAAATATAGAGTTATAAAGAGCTAATAACCGTTATTTACTCTTTATAACGGTTAAAAAATCGCTGCATTATACCAATTGATAGGAAATAGAGATGGCATGTACAGCAAAAAAACGGGGCGGCAACAAAATGAACGATAAAAATCATTTTGTTGCCGCCCCGTTTTGTATGTGCTGCGCTGTTCTTACTGGATGTAGAATGTCATGCTGACCGTTTCGCTCAACGTGTTGGTACCGGCTTCTACGGGTGCCATATCGGCAGCTTCTACTTTCATCAGACGGGCATTCATAGCACCGGCATATGCCCTGCTATAGGAAGGCGTGCGGCCGCTGATGTTGATTTCTTTTACTTTGCCGAGTTGTCCGCCTGCAGCCATTGCGGCAGCTTCAGCGGCACTGCGTCCGTTATGGACGGCTTCTTTTATCAGATTGTTTTTGATGGTGTCGGCGTGTTCATTGGTAAACGTCATTCCCATGACGCGGTTGGCACCGGCCTGTCCTGCTTTTTCGATGATCCGCGGAATGAGATCAAAATCAGAAACGCGGATGCGCAGGTTATTTGTCACGGTATAAGAGACAATCTTTCTGCCATTGGTATCATAATTCGGCGTCATATTGAAGTCTGTCGTCCGAAGATCATCCTTGGTAACTCCCAGCGCTTTAACGGCATTGGTGACCTGATTCATGACCAGGTTATTTTCGCTGCGGGCCTTCTGGACATCATTGGCAGTGCTTTCCATGCCAATCGTGATATAGGCCGTGTCTGGTGCGACCTCCTGTTCGGCATATCCCGTTACATTGATGACGGACGGCGTTTGTTCCGCTGCATTTGCGACAGCAGGAACCGTGACGCTTGCCGTGGCTAGCAGTACTGTAAGTGTCAGAGCTTTTAAGAAACGATGTTTCATGGGTAAAATACCTCCTTATGACTTATTTACTATATCCTTCTTATTGGATTCTGATACGAGTATTATACAGCAAAATGTCTCTCCTGAAAATGCTACAGAGCGTTTGAACCGCCGTCAGTGCTAAATTGTAAATAAACTGTGATATTTACTTCAATCATCTTTTTTATCTCCCAATGTAAATTATGACTTGTATTTGTTAACAGAGTGTACTATAATAAGCGAAGGATAAAAGCTAGGGGCGCCGCAAGGCTGAGAATGACCCTTGAACCTGATTCGGGTAATACCGACGTAGGGAAGCTGTTACCGGATATGATAGCTCACCCTGCGGGTTGAGCTTTTTTTATTGTGTTTTTTTGAATTTTTTTTGGATATGTTTAGGAGGATGTGTCATGAACTACACCACACAGATGGATGCCGCCCGTAAAGGTATCGTTACGCCGCAGATGGAAATCGTCGCCAAAAAGGAACAGATGCCCGTAGAAAAACTGATGGAACTCGTTGCCAGCGGTAAAGTCGCTATTCCTGCCAACAAGCTTCATACGGCACTCAGCCCGGAAGGCATTGGCAAAAACTGCCGTACGAAAATCAATGTCAATCTCGGCGTTTCACCGGAACACAACAATCATGAAGAAGAACTGCAGAAAGTCCAGAGTGCTATCGACATGAAAGCCGAAGCCATCATGGACCTTTCCAACTTCGGAAAGACACGGGATTTCCGCCGCAAACTCGTCGGCATGTCTACCGCCATGATTGGTACTGTTCCTATGTATGATGCCGTCGGTATGTTGGATAAAGATCTAAAGGATATTACGGTAGAAGAATTTTTCTCCGTCGTCGAACAGCATGCTGAAGATGGCGTAGACTTCATGACTATCCATTGTGGCATGAATCAGAAAACGGCAGAACGGATCAAACGCAATCCCCGTCTGACCAATGTCGTATCCCGTGGCGGCTCCCTGCTCTTTGCCTGGATGGAAATGAACAAGCAGGAAAATCCGTTCTATGAATACTATGACCGCCTCCTCGACATCTGCGAAAAATACGACGTCACTCTGAGCCTGGGCGATGCCTGCCGTCCCGGTTGTACCCATGACTCGACCGATGCAGCCCAGATTGAAGAACTGATTACTCTCGGCGAATTGACGAAACGGGCCTGGGACCACAACGTACAGGTCATGATAGAAGGCCCGGGCCATATGGTCCTCACGGAAATCGCTGCCAATATGAAAATTGAAAAGCGCCTCTGCCACGAAGCCCCGTTCTATGTACTGGGACCTCTGGTTACCGATATTGCACCGGGCTATGACCACATCACCAGCGCAATCGGCGGTGCCATTGCCGGTTCGTGCGGTGCCGATTTCCTCTGCTATGTCACACCGGCCGAACATCTGCGCCTGCCGTCTGTAGAAGACGTCAAAGAAGGCATCATCGCTACACGCCTGGCAGCCCATGCCGCTGACCTTGCAAAAGGTATCCCGGGAGCACAGGAATGGGACGACGCCATGAGTAAAGCCCGCGTCGATGTAGATTTTGAAAAGATGATTTCCCTGGCAATCGATCCCGTCAAGGCCAGAGCTTATTATGAATCGAGCAAACCGGAATGTGAAGGGACCTGCTCCATGTGCGGCCGTATGTGCCCGGCCCGGACGATGAAGAAGATCCTCGCCGGTGAAGACGTATCCCTTCTTGAAAACTGCTGATAGTGGCAGCAACATAATCCTTTCTCATAGATATGCCAGAAAGCGTCTCTCCCACGTAGTTGTGGGACAGGCGCTTTTGGCATATCTGTAGCAGATTCTGTCTATTTCCAGACCAGGAGCAGCGTTGCGCCAAATTCTTTCTTGAACTGGCTCAGAAGCTGTTTCATTTCGTAATCGGCAGCATTATAAGTGGCCCCTGGCGTCACAGTGAGAATGAGGACGACGACGTTTTCGGCGTGGGCCACTTCGATGCTTTCTACGAGCTGTTCGTACGTCAGGTCCGATGCTTCTGCCAGTGCCAGCAATATGGACAGGCGGCGGATCATGATCCAGTCCTCTTCAGAAGGCATGTGGGCATAGCGGTAGGAACGCAGGATTTTCCGGCTGATACCGTGATGGAACCCGGCAATGAACGAGGCGATGATTTGTTCCATCTGGGTCAGGCCGTACAGAGAAGCATGACCGATCATAAATGCTGAGTGCCGGGCATGATCATAATAATTGATGATTTTACCTACATCATGAAGACGTGCCGCCGTCAGGAGAAGACGGCGTTCTCTCGGCCCATAGCCATGGAGTGGCTGTAGCTGGTCGAAGAGCATGGACGCGACACGTACGACCTGGTTGATATGCTGATAATTTGTGTTAGGCAGGGTCTTGAGAAAATTACTGATACTTTGGTCGAGGATATCGTCGAAGCGGGGTTTTTCCATACCCGTATATGCCGCATAATATTCGAAAAACAGTCCGTCACGAAGCCCGCAGCCACTGATGATCATTTCCTGGCTGCCGGTCACGCGGAATAACGTATCAATGACTTCGGCACCGGCAACGATGAGATCGGCCCGGTCGGCAGACAGGCCAGACAATTTTTTCCGGTTTGCCGCCGTGCGGCTGATGATTTCCGTATAGAGATTGAGAAAATTGTCGTAAGGCAGGATATAGTTATGAATTTTGGAAAAATCATATCCTATAGCCCGCTGATCCATCTTGGCAAAGGTACGGGCCGTACCGCCGACCCCGATAAGGGGAAGCCCTGTATTGGCAATAAACGGTACGTCTTTCAGCTTTTCAGCGATATATTCCTGACAGGCAGTAAGGGAAGCAGTATCGGGATTGCCCTGGGTTGCAAATTTTTCGGTCAGTGTCACGGCACCGATGGGTACGGAGACGGACTTTTCAATTTCCCCGTTGCGGACAAGGGATAATTCCACGCTGGCCCCGCCCAGATCGAAGAGAACAAAATCGCGTTCGTTGATCGTATTAATGACGCCGAGATACCCAAGGTATGCTTCCCGTTCGCCGGTGATGACATTCATGGTAATGCCTGTTTCCTTATTGATCCGGCGCAGGAATTCATCGCCGTTCGACGCATTGCGGACGGCTGCTGTAGCGACGGCGATGCAGTTTTCAATGTGGCCGACATCCATCATGTGTTTATAGACTTTCAGGCAGGTCATGGCCCGTTCCATGCCTTTATCGCGGAGCAGGCTGGTCTGGCTGAGGCCTCTGCCCAGGCGGATGGGTTCTTTTTCCTGATACATAAATGAATAGGCACCGTTATCGGCTATCTGCAGGGCAACAAAACGGATTGAATTGGAGCCCATATCGATGATGGCTAATTTTTCCATATCTTACCTCTCTCTACTGTGTTGATGATAGTATTTCAACAATATTCCCTTTAAATCATCATTATACCAGAAATATGGTCCGGTGGGGGACGGATTATGGGAATAGAAGAAAAATTTTTACACGAATTATACATAAAAAGAAAGTATGGTCCGTGAAAATCATGTATAATAAAGATATTGAATTTTGGACAAGTGAGGGTGGATTATGGAAAATTCTATGCGGCACTATGCCGGTATCATCCATATTGGTACGGTGAATATGGCCATGAAAATCATCTCGTATACGTCAATGGCGGATATGGAAGTCATTGAAAATGTATCCCAGGAGGTTATGTATGGGGAGGAAGTATTCAAGACCCATCACGTCAGTTTCCGGTCTCTGAATGAAATCTGCCGTATCCTCAATGGGTTCAAACAACTGCTGTGCGATTATGATATCCACGATGTACGAGTTATTACGACGACGGCAATCCGCGAAGCCGATAATATGCTCAACGCACTGGATCAAATCCGGGTGCGCACCGGCTTTGATGTCGATGTCATCCATATGACCAAAGAAATCTATTATAAATTCTTTGGGCTTTACTATCATGTCCTGGAAGGGACCTTTAATTTTGCCGGACATGCTGTCCTGCTCGTCGATATCACATCCGGCGGCATGGGGCTGACATGCTGGCAGAACGACCAGCTTCTGTTCCAGCAGAACGTGTACCTGGGGTCGTTGCGGATCCTGGAAAATTTCACCCGGAAACAGCGGGAAGACATATCCTTTCCTACGGCGGCCCGGGAATTCATCCACGGCAGCCTGTCACCGCTCTGGGCCAGCGTCCATGAACACGATATCCGCTATGTCGTCCTCTCGGGCAAAAGTGCCACCCTGCTGGGCCGCCTCATGCAGATTGTGCCACAGCAGGGCGTCACGCTCATTGAACCGCAGCGGTTCCGCGACTTTGTCCATTCCTTCCACGGACTGACCCCGTTTAAACTGATGCAGCGGTTCGGCCTTTCTGAAAGCGTTGCCAACGTCCTCATGCCGACGATTATGCTGTATTACGAACTGTTCCGCACCATCGATGTGGATATGGTCGTCCTCATGGGCACGACATTCACTGAAGGCTATTCCATGCATTACGTTGCAGAAAAGACCAACGATTCCTATATGGAACACCAGCGCCGTCTCCTTTTGGGACTGGCCCGGACTATAGCCGGGAGATATCTGTACAATCCCGACCATTCGTCCCGGGTGGAATCGTGTTCCGTCGAAATATTCCGCGCTCTCTATGCCCGCTGCGGCCTGGAATACCGGACGGGATATCTGCTGCAGCTGGCGGCGATCCTCCATGAGACAGGGAAGTTCATCAACATGCGCAAGCACCGTGTCTGTTCCTATGAATTAATCCGGCAGACCGACTTATTCAGCCTGTCTGATGAAGAAAAAGAAATCGTAGCCAGTGTCGCGTCGTACATCAATCCCGATATGCCGTCGGACCATGCCGACTGGATCAACCGGGCGCTGCGGCCGGGACTGGAAGTGCTGGTAGCTAAATTACAGGCTATTTTCTCGCTGGCCGACGCAATCGACAAGAGCCACCGGGGTAAGATTCCGTCCATCCGGGCGGTCCTGGGTGATAAAGAACTCCGCCTGTACTGTCAGACGGAGGTAGATATATCACTGGAACGCTGGTCTTTTATACAGGCCGGCAAAAATTTTGAAGAAATTTTTGGTATCACTCCCAGATTATTGAAAGAGAAGGTGTAACGAGTGGACTTTTTAGACTCCCAATACTATTTGAACCGGGAATGCACATGGATTAAATTCAATGAACGGGTGTTGCGCGAATCGGTGGTACCATCCAACCCGCTTCTGGAACAGCTTAATTTTGTAGCTATCAGTGCTTCCAATCTCGATGAATTCTTTATGATCCGCGTAGCTGGTGTCAAGCATCTCATCGAAAGCGGCGTGCCGCACCATGATATCGCCGGCATGACACCGCAGGAACAGTTTTCTGCCATTGAAACGATGGTCCATAAACAGGTGGGCCAGCAGTACGCCTATCTCAATGATATCCGGGACCGCCTGCGCGGGGAAGGGCTGCGGTTTGTCAAACCGTCGGAGCTGACGGAAGAACAGCATATCTGGCTGGAACAGTATTTTGAACGGGAAATCTATCCGGTCGTCACGCCCATGGCTGTAGACCCCAGCCATCCTTTCCCGTTCCTGAGCAGTCTGAGCCTCAACCTGGCCGTTCTCCTACGGCGCCGGGAAGGGGACAGCAGCGTCAAGACGGCCATCCTCCCTGTCCCGTCTTCTGTACTGGACCGGATAATCAAAGTGCCGGGAACGGGGGACGAAAAACAGTTCCTGTTTCTGGAAGATGTACTCAGTACGTTTGCCGAACGGTTTTTCCTGGGTTGTGAAATCCTGGAAGCTACGCCATTCCGCGTGACCCGCGATGCCGACCTCGATATTGACGATGATGCCGAAGACCTTCTGGCAGAGGTCGTCAAATCACTGAAAAAAAGGAAAAAAGGTGCCGCTGTCCGGCTGGAACTGGCCGTTTCTGCCAGCCGCATGGTGAAGACCCTGCTCATGACGGAGCTGGCTCTGGAAGAACGCGATGTGTATATGATTCCCGGACCACTGGACTGCAAGGTATTTTTCTCCTTTACCGGCATCGAAGGGTACGACCACCTGCGCTATGCGCCAGCGTTCCCCCAGCCGTCGTGGGAACTGGAAAAGCTTCATGCCCCCGACATGTGGCAGGCCATTTCCCAGCAGGATATCATGGTCCATCATCCCTATGAAACCTTTGAAACCGTTGAAAAATTCGTCCGCCTTGCCGCAACGGACCCGGATGTGCTGGCCATCAAGCAGACCTTGTACCGCGTGAGCAGCAAATCGCCAATTATTGCTGCCCTGGCCCAAGCTGCCGAAAATGGCAAACAGGTCACGGTACTCATGGAAGTCAAGGCCCGGTTTGATGAAGAAAATAATATCCACATGGCGGCCAAACTGGAAAAGGCCGGCTGTCACGTCATTTATGGGATCATGGGCCTGAAGACACATTCTAAGATTACCCTCGTCGTGCGCCGCGAAGAAGAAGGCATTCAGCGCTATGTCCATGTAGCGACGGGAAATTATAACGGCAAGACGGCTCGTATCTATACAGATGTGGGTATACTGACGTCCAACACGCTCATCGGTATCGACGCCTCGGCCTTTTTCAATCTTCTGTCGGGATATTCCGATCCTCCCCAGTGGAATAAACTGGCCGTAGCACCACTCAATCTGCGGCAGCGTATTTATGAAGAAATCGACCAGGAAATCGATTGGGCCCGGAAAGGGAAGAAGGCTCTGATCATTGCCAAGATGAATTCCCTCCTCGATAAAAAAGTCATTGCCCGCCTGTATGAAGCTTCCCAGGCCGGCGTCCGGATCCAGCTCATCGTCCGTGGTATCTGTGTGCTGCGGCCTGGTGTTCCCGGACTTAGCGAACATATCGAAGTCCACAGCATCGTAGGCCGGTATCTGGAACACAGCCGTCTCTTCTATTTCTATAATAATGGCAAAGAAGATGTCTTTATTTCCTCGGCAGACTGGATGCCGCGCAATCTGAACGAACGGGTCGAACTCATGATTCCTGTCGAATACCCGCCTCATAAAGAACGGGTCAAGGGCATCCTGAACCTGTATTTCCATGATAATGTCAAAGCCTATGCCATGAACGGCGACGGGACATACCGCTATCTGGCCGATACGCGCAGGGGGGAACCCATTCATGCTCAGGCGATGCTGCAGAAAGAGGCAGAAGACCATACGCGGCAGCTGAAGAAAAAGGACATCAAAACCAGGGTGCTGACCCGGACTTCTGGGGATGAATGACACATTTTAGTTACAAATCCGGCCTTATTTTGACAGATACCCCCACTTTCTGCTAAAATCTATAAGATAGTGGTGTATTTAAAATAAGGAGGATATGGATGAGAAAACGTATTTCCCAGGGCTTTACGCGTATGTATGTGACTCTGATCGCTTTGCTGGTACTGGTCTCCCTGACGGGTTTTGTGGACCGGGGCAGGGCTGTGACCATAGAAGCAGATGGCAGAACCCATACGGTCTATACCCATGCAATCAATGCGGAAGCGCTCCTGCGTGAAAACAATATTTCCCTGGGCCATCACGATGAAGTAGAACTTTCGACAGACACACTGAAAGAAGGTACGACGGCGACAGTACGCCGGGCCGTGCCGGTGACAATAGAGTATAAGAACCAGAAGAAGACCATCCGGACTGCGAAAAAGACCGTGCAGGAAGCGGTCGAACAGGCCGGATATGATGTGGAAAACTACCGGGCCTATGGCGACGTATCGGCCCCTGTAAAGGAGAATATGACCATAAAAGTGGGCGTGTTGTCCCGCAAGGAAATTACGGAAGATGAAGTGGTTCCGTACGCCATCGAAAGTATCCCTGATGAAACGCTGGGGCAGGGCGAAGAACAGGTCCTGCAGCAAGGCGTCAACGGTCGCAAGACGGTCCGCAATTATCTTGTCAGCCTCGATGGGCAGGTTATTGGAAAGGAGCACATTTCTACGACGCTGGTTGCGGAAATGCAGCCTCTCATCCGCCATGTTGGTACAAAGGAAACGGTAGAAATCAATACGGGTACCATATCCAAGTATAAAGCCGTATATACCATGGTCGCCACGGCCTATCTGCCTACTGATGGCAATGGCGAAGGCATTACAAAGATGGGGACGCGGGCCCGGTATGGTGAAATTGCCGTCGATCCTAACGTCATCCCTCTGGGTACGACCGTCTATATTCCAGGCTATGGCGTTGCCCGGGCAGAAGATACGGGCAGTGATATCCTCGGCAACCGGGTAGATCTGTGTATGCTCGACTATAACCAGTGCATGCAGTTCGGACGCCGGACCGTGCTGGTCTACATATTGGAATAACCGGAGGAGTCCTTGTAACGTAAAAGAGGCGCTGCATGATTTTATATGGAAATCATGCAACGCCATTTTTGCGTCTCTTTATGTGGTTTTCTGTCAGTCTTTCCGGGAAGCGGCCGGATCCGTTCCCAGCAGGGGCTGGAATGCTTCTGGTTCTGTTTCTTTGATGGATTCGTATTGTTCTTCTGCCATCTTCAGGTCTATCGGCGTGTGGACGTCGAAGAAGATAGCATCTTCCTGCTTATCCTTGCGGACCGGTATCTGCACCAGATCAATCTGGGGGAAGAAGGAATGGAGCAGGTTATTCCCTTCGGCGATTTTCTTCCGCATGAGAGGCATGAGACGGCGGTTATACACGGCATGGAGACAGATGTCGGTTCCATCCTGGACAGGAACGACGGCATCGGCCGCCTGGATGTGGAAGGACATCTTTTCAATCATGGGAACGGAAATGAACGGCATGTTGACGCCAATGACGAAGATATTTTCCGCGTCCGTATACTGGAATGCCGTCGCCACGGCTCCCAGCGTTTTTGCGTCTCTATAGACATCTTCTACGAGCAGGGCGTCTTTGAGACAGTCGATATCCTTAAAAATAGCCTTGTCGTTGGTTACGACCATCGGGGATTTGTCGAAAATAAAATCGAGCAGGGTGTAAATCGTTTCAATTAGTGTCGTCCCTTCAAACGAAGCCAGCGCTTTGTTATATCCCATACGGGAGTCGTCGCCGCCGGCAAGGATGACAGGTTGCAGGGTATCCATTTGTTCAAACATGAGCCGTACCTCCTTAAATTAGTTCATTATGTGGCCTCACTACTATGTCTTCACGGCAAGGGTATAGCTCCGTATGTGACGTTTGTACCCAGAAGACAATATAATATTATCTTACCATATTATAATTTTTTTATCTACCCAAACGGATAGGAGAAGTCGTGAAAAAAAGGCTTGTGACCCTATACGTCTTGTGATATAATATGAAAGGTTCAAAATACACACGCACCGTCGAGCTTGTAACTGTGCCGTTTGCGCGGTTTTCACAGGCGATGACCGGGCGGAGGAAAAAACAGGAGGAATCACAATTATGGCAGTAGTATCTATGAAACAATTATTGGAAGCCGGCGTTCATTTCG